>Ga0207889_1000048_pt1 | contig 124908 bp, 113 predicted proteins | sample LinPmetageLP47_FD_184058 | JGI IMG/M metagenome (GOLD analysis project Ga0207889, IMG submission 184058) | Marine viral communities from the Pacific Ocean - LP-47 (SPAdes) | ecosystem: Environmental > Aquatic > Marine > Oceanic | place: Pacific Ocean | collected 2011-06-12 | reverse complement strand
CGACATCGCAAAACAATTCAACTAATTTAATCATGCCTGTTCCTTGTTTATCCAATCGTTCTTGGTCGAAAGATCGGATCTCGGAACAGGCATTTAGTTCAATTTTCTTAAACGAGATTCAGGTTAACTAAAAAGTCTCGTTCAAGGGCTATTTTTTCACTTCCTGTTATATCCTGAAAAATGCCGTATAGCTTAGTAATTTCACCGTTTTTATTTCTTGATACATTACCGCTTGATATTACCGTGCGTTCTTGTTGGTCGTCATCTACAACACGTAATTTTATACAACTCCATTCTTGCCCCGTTAAAAGCGCATTTTCGACAGCGCTGGCTATTTTGGGCTTATCATCTGCATGATAAAAGTTTATTGCAGTATCTAACTGTGGTGAATAGCGACTAGGGGAAACACCATGGATAGTGTAAATTTCATCGGTCCAAAATAATTGGTTGCTATTACAGTCCAGCTGCCAATAACCTACTTTTAAAACTTCGCCTGCGTTTTCTATGATGGTTTGTAATTCGTTATTACTAATAACAGACGACACCTGTGCAAAGTGTTGATTAAAAATTAATGTAGTATAGTGATGTTGGTTTTGATACACGCTATGCAAGCAGCAATTAAGTTTGATGGAGTAATCGGTTGCAAATGTGAGCTCAATATCAAATTGGTCTAACTCATTATGTTGCGATTTTAGTGCGAGAATTTGTTGTTGTAATAGTGTTTTGCTTTGAGTTGTACAAAAGGCATACAGGCTTTCAATGGTTGGCATGTTTTTGGTTGTAATATTTAGCTCTGACCACCCATCTGAGAGATAACTGAGCTGATGATGGTTATCAAATACCATTAAAAGAAAGTTGCATTTTTCTAGCAGTGCAATATTTATGTCTTTAATATCCATAAGCTCCCTACATATGAAAAGTATTACAACAATATGGTTGAGTATAGACATCTTCTTTTATTTTTTCCGTTTGAAGGCAGTGTAAATAGTGGTCAGAATTTTTACTAAAAACGTATTTCAGGTTTGTTTTTGTGACTTTCCTGATAAGGTATTGGTTGTATAACAATATTTTAACGTTATTTCGTTGCTGTTAACGAAAAGCGAATCATTGGAGATTTTCATGAGCATATTTCGATTGAGTGTTATTACCTCGATTTTTTTAGCCGCAAATTTTTGCGCCAGCAATGCACAAGCCAATACTAAAGTGATTCATGTGGGAGAGCTATTAAGCGTCCCTGGCGAAAAATCACAGCAAAAACAAACTGTAGTAATAGAAAATGGCAAAATAGTGTCTGTATCCGCTGGTTTTTTACCGGCCTCTCGATTTGGTGATGATGTCCAATTAATCGATTTATCGACCAGCTTTGTTATGCCAGGGCTTATGGATATGCATGTGCATTTACAAGGTGAGCTTGGGCCAGATAATAAAAAAGAACTGGTTGAAATGTCTGATGCAGATGTAGCAATGCGCAGTGTTCATTTTGCTAATAAAACCCTAATGGCGGGATTTACCACCGTGCGTGATGTAGGTAGCCAAAGCGAGCAAATGTACGCATTACGAAAAGGGGTGGTGAATGGTTGGGTTAATGGTCCGCGTATTATTGCCGGTGCTGGAGTTACTATTACTGGTGGGCATTTAGATGTTGATGGTATGAGTCCTGATTTACTCACCATAAAAACGCCACCAACAGTGTGTGATGGCGCAGTTGAGTGCCGTAAAAAAACACGTTATGCAATTAAGTATGGGGCGGATTTAATTAAAGTGGCCTCTACCGGTGGTGTGCTTTCTGATACCACCACGGGGACAGGTCAACAAATGGAAGACGATGAGCTCAAAGCCATTGTAAAAACCGCACATGGGTTAGGACGAAAAGTAGCAAGCCATGCCCATGCTGCACAAGGTATTAATGCCGCACTTCGTGCAGGGGTTGATAGCATTGAACACGGCAGTTACACCGATGAAGAAGGCATCAAGCTCTTTAAAGAAACCGGCGCTTACCTTGTACCAACGTTATTAGCTGGCGATACTGTGGTTAATATGGCAAAAAATTCAGATTTTATGTCTGCACCTATTAAGGCTAAAGCAACGAGAGTGGGGGGCGATATGCTCAACAACTTTACTAAGGCTTACAAAGCCGGCGTTAAAATTGCCTTTGGCACGGACAGTGGCGTATCAAAGCACGGTATTAACGCAAAAGAAGCCGTATTGATGTATGAAGCCGGTATGAGTACCTCCGATATTTTAAAGTCGGCAACCGTCAATGCTGCTGATTTAATTGATATGAGCCAGAGTTTAGGCACTATAGAGCCTGGTAAGTTTGCCGATATTATTGCCTTAGATTCCAGCCCACTTAGCGATATTAGCGCTTTAATGGATGTTGATTTTGTGATGAAAGAAGGCGTAATTTTCAAACAACAATAAACACTATATTTATTTTATTATGAATGACGTTATAACGCTGGTAGGTCGTACAACAAAATGTTTGTAGACGATTGACCAGCGTTATTTTGTTATACCGTTTTTAGGTAAAAAGGAAGTAGTTTATTTTGAAGAGCTTAGTGGTTTTATTTTTTAGTGTATGGCCTTTGTTAGCAAATAGTGCCTCGCAGCAACCAGTTGAATTTCCTGATGTTGAAAATGATGTAGCTTATGCAAAAGTGGCTTCATTGGGATTTAACTTAGCCGATGAAAAAATAGCCTACGGCAGTGATGAGTCACAGTACGCATTACTTTGGCGCGCAAAGCAAGCACTGGTGCAAACGCCGTTAGTTATTTTACTCCATGGTGGCTGTTGGCTTAGTGAGTACGATATTAAACACACGTATGCGTTAAGTACGGGGCTTGCACAAGCTGGCTTTAACGTGTGGTCATTAGAGTATCGAAGAAGTGGTGCAAGCGGTGGTGGCTGGCCTGCAACGTTTAATGATATAAAAGCCGGTATTTTAGCGGCAAGTACTTATAATAATGGCGAGTTTAAATTAGCTGACTCGGTTGCTGTAGGGCACTCTGCTGGTGGGCATTTAGCACTGCTTGCAGGTGGTGAAATAAGCCAGCTTAAAGGTGTTATTGGCTTAGCCCCTATCACAGATATAAAAGCATATTCACGTGGTGATAATAGCTGTCAAAAAGTGACAAAAGATTTTATGCAAGGTATGCCAACTGATAAACCTAAGGCTTACACGCAAGCTAACCCGAGTGAGCAGTCACTTCATCCCCAAAGCATTATTTTACAAGGCGACAAAGATGCCATTGTCCCCGCTTTTAATTTAACGCAGCTTAAACGCCCGGTGGTGATGCTCGAAGGCGTGGGGCATTTTGATTGGATCCACCCAGGATCTGAGGCATTTAGTACACTAATAAAAAATTTAAATGAGATATAAAAATGAATTTTAATGAGATTGTAGCGCTTGATAAAGCCGACCCGCTGGCTAATAAACGCGATGAATTTGATTTACCCGCAGACACTATTTATCTCGATGGTAATTCACTGGGTGCTTTACCTAAAGCCGTTAAGTCACGCGTAGCAGAGGTGGTAAATCAACAATGGGGTAGTCACTTAATTAGAAGTTGGAACGATCACCAATGGATTGATTTACCCACTCAGGTAGGAGATAAAATAGCGCCGATTATTGGTGCTGCAAAAGGCCAAGTGATTTGTTGTGACTCTATTTCAGTTAACTTATTTAAACTGTTAAGTAGTGCGTTATCGTTAAGCCCTGGCCGAAATGTGGTGTTATCCACCGAGGATAACTTTCCAACCGACTTATATATGGTACAAGGGTTAAGTGACTTATTAGGCCCTGACCTATGTCAGCTTAAATTAGTGGCAGAGCAAAGTATTGAGCAAAACCTTAGCGATTCAGTGGCGGTGTTGCTATTAACGCAGGTCAACTTTAGAACCGGTCAGTTGCTGGATATGCAAAAGCTCACCCAGTTAGCCCACGAGAAAGGCATTTTTGTGATATGGGATCTAGCCCATAGTGCGGGAGCTTTACAAGTTGAACTTGATAACTGTAATGCTGATTTTGCCGTTGGCTGTGGCTATAAATACTTAAACGGTGGCCCAGGCTCACCTGCATTTTTATATGTGGCTAAACGCCACCAAGCTGCTGTAAAGCAACCCTTATCAGGTTGGATGGGTCATGCCAAACCATTTGCTTTTAATGCTGAATATCAGGGCGCTGATACTATAAATCAGTATTTATGCGGTACTCCCAGTGTGATTGCGATGAGTGCTTTAGATGCTGCGCTTGATGTATGGCAAGACGTAGACATTTCTCAAGTAAGAGAAAAGTCGATTGCACTTGCCGACGTATTTATTAAATTAGTACAAACACATTCATGCTTAAGTGATTTTCGCTTATGTTCCACAGAAAATTCGAGCCAAAGAGGTAGCCAATTGGCGTTTTCACATACCGACGCGTTTGCTATATGCCAAGCGTTAATTGAAAAAGGGGTAATTGCAGATTTTCGTGCACCTAATATTTTACGCTTTGGTTTTACGCCACTTTATACTTCGTTTGAAGAGATTTGGCAGGCAGTGGCTATTTTAGCTGAGGTAGTTAAAAGCCAGCTATATACCCAGCCACGTTTTAATTTAGCGGGTAAAGTGACGTAACTTTATGATGAGCCATTATTATAATGGCTCATAGCGTTTCTCAAGTTAAAAGGCATAGCGTTAGCAGAATCACTAGCAGCGCCTTTAGGTTATTATTGCTCTTTTTCTAGATGAAAGTAATTAAGTTGTACTCTCATCTCGGTAGCTTGTTCTGCCATTTGACGTGCCGCCGCCATTGTTTCTTCTGTAATCGCTGAGTTAGCCTGAGTTAGCCCCGTTAACCGTTGTACAACAAGATTAACCTCTTTAATTGCTTGCTCTTGTGCGGAGGTTGAGTGCGCTATATGTATTATATTTTTATTAACATCGCTAACAGCTTGCATTATGTGTTTTAGTTTTTTCCCTGAGGTGTCTGCTAATTCCGTCCCAAGCGCTATTTTTTGATTACTATTTACAATAATACTTTTTATTTGCTTTGCCGATTTAGCACTACGCCCCGCTAAATCACCTACTTCATTAGCAACTACGGCAAAGCCTCTTCCATGATCGCCAGCTCTAGCAGCTTCCACGGCGGCATTAAGTGATAGCAAGTTTGTTTGAAAAGCGAGGTTGTCAATAACCGTAAGTATTTCGTTAATGTCTTTACTGGCTTCATTCACGTCATCAATCGCGCTAACGGCTTGTATTGATAGGCGATTTCCTTCATCAGCAATTTGCTCTGCATTACTAGCCAATGCCACGGCACTTTTTGATTGTTCAGATACTTTAGTTAGCTCATCTAGCATTTGCTCAGTACTTGAGCTTGCTTCTTCAAGGTTGGCTGCTTGCTCTTCTGTGCGTTTGCTTATTTCAGTATTACTTGAAGCTATTTCACCGGCATTTTGCATAACTTGACTAGCCGACACTTGAATTTCTTGAATGACATTAGTTAATTTCTCGATAGTCGCGTTGGTGTCGCTTTTAAGGGTATCGAATACGCCTTGATATTGTCCCTCTATATTTTTGGTAAGGTCACCTTTAGCTAAGTTTGACAAAACGCTACTGACTTCATTTATTGCCAATGAAACTAATGAGGTAGACTCATTAACATTATTTTTTAAATCTTCCAACTGGCCTTGTAATGGCTGTTTTAATTGATGAGAAAAATCGCCGTTGGCCATCGCAGCCATTACTTGGTTGAGGTCGTTTATGACACGTTCGAGGTTAGTTACCGAATGGTTTATATCTGTTTTTAAACTATTTAGTTGGCCTGTCATAGCCGATGAAATAGTATGATCAAAACGCCCCTGACTAATTGCTAGCATGACTGATGAAATCTCAGTTAAAGCAGTATCAATAGCAGTGATTGATGTATTGATGTTACTTTTTAACTGCTCAAGTTGACCGCTGGCTTCACCTTTTATCATTTTTTTAAAGTCACCTTGACTAACAAAGGTCATGACTTGACCTATTTCATTCATTACATTATTTAAATTAGCCATACTGGAATTAATATCTTGTTTTAAAATATCAAGCTGGCCAGCTAAGGGGGCCTCTAATTGCGCAGAAAACTGGCCTTGTCGTAATGCACTCATAACGTCACTAATCCCATCTATGGCAATACTTAAACTACTAACTGAGTTATTGACGCTGTCTTTTAGTTGCGCAAGTTTTCCTTTCGCTGGATAGGTGATTTGTTCTTTAAAATTACCTTGTTCTACGTTAGCCATAATATCGACGATACTATTCATTGTGTTATTTATTGAAGAGAGCGATTCGTTAATATTACTTTTTAAGGTGCCTAACTCGCCTGACATTGAGGCATTAATTTGAATATCAAATTGACCATCAGCCATAGCAATCGCAATGGTATTTAATTCGTTTATTGCCCCGTTTAGTGAACTTGCGCAATCGTTGGTTGCTTGTTTTAACGTATCTAACTCTCCTCGACATGGGGCTTCAATACGTTGATCAAATTTATCCGCAGCCATTTGGTTCATAACGCGATTTGTTTCACTAATAGATAACTGTAGAGCATCAAGAAGAGTGTTAAATGCTTGAGTGCTAACGCCTATTTCATCGCTTGAATAGACAGTTGCTCGTAATGAAAAGTCACCTTGCTGTTCAACTTTTTTCATCGTATCAGCCAATGCATGTATTGGCTTTGTGAGTGTTCGCGCAAACCAATATGCGGCAATAGTAACAATAAAAATAGTGACAAAAAGTATCACAATGAGTTGTTGGGAAAGTGTTGTTATTGACTCAAAAGCTTCTTGTTCGTCCATTTCTGCTATTAATGCCCAGCGAACATTAAATACATTTACAGGTGCAAATGCAGATAGCACCATTTCATTGTTATAATCATTTATAACATGTTGTCCTTTTTCATTTCTCAGTGCTTTGATTACAGATAAGGTATTTACTGTGCCTTTATTTGGGTTTCTAAATGAGCTTTCTACAGAATGATTTTTCGGGTCAATATAAGAGTCAGAGCGCATTAACCCCTCAGGACCTACAAGGTAGGTTTCTCCGCTTTCGCCCAATCCGCCACGTTCTTTCATGATTGAATTGACATCTTCAATCGATAATTGGGCGGCTAAAATAGCAATTGTTTTACCATCAACAACAATAGGCTTACCTATAAAGCTCGCAGGGGCGTTATATGAGGGGGAGTACTGTTTATAATCTGCAAATGCAATTGCTTGTGGGTCGTTGCTGTCTTTTAATTGTTGAAACAAGCTCGCTAAATTACTATCAGTGTAGGGGCCTGTTTGCAGCGATGTTGCAAAGTCGACTTCTTTATAAACAGAGTAAACAATATTGCCATTTGCTTGGTCGATAATGAAAATATCGTAGAACTTATTTATATTAGTCATATCGCGTAGATAAGGATGATATTGGCGGTGCGCTTGCTCGTAACTGTCTGATTGCTCTGTGGTGGTTAGTTTTTGTTTTTCACCAATTAGATTTGAGTTATTAGCTAGATAACGAGATTGCAGCTCAATACTTTTTGGATTCATTTGCTCTAATAGAGATGAAGAGACTGTTTTGTTGGGTTTAGCTGTTTAAATTTTGGGGTAAAAGACTCTTTATAAAAGCGACTTAGCGACGCTGATGAATCTGAAGGGGAGATATCATTAAATCCTGCTATAAACTTTGTCGCAATAGTGGCCATTTCTGGATTTGCTTGCAGCGCATTTAGTTTATTTTCAATATTGTTAAAGTAGCGCTTAACAGCGCTTTGTTTTACTTCACTCACCGCATCTAAACGGGAATAAACCTGTTCAGTCATCGAGTTTGACGCTGTATTGATAGTGACCGTGATAATTATTGCTATTGGCACTAGAGCAACAATTAAAAAGGCGGAAATAAGTTTTTTTGTTAAATTTAAAGAATTAAAAAAGTGATTAATTGTGAGCATTACTATGTCCCTGTAATAAGGTTTGTACCTCAAATGAGCATAGAACACAATTTGTGAAGATCTAGTTAATAATTAAAGTAATGAGTTTTTATTATAAAATAGCCGAGATTGATACAGAGCGCTTTTAATTTTAATGTAATTTCAGCATGCTTTTTAGCGGTTTAAAGCAAAAAAACGTAGAAGCATTTAAGTGCTCCTACGTTTATTAATTAATAGTCGTTCTAACGTTGAAGTTGAAAAAGCAAACGATGTTAGAGTGCGACTAAACTGCGCTCTAACATAGTTTGAATTTGCTTTACTATTTTAGCTTCAGTTTCGGGTTCAAACTGAGCAATTCGTGGGGTGTGAATATGCCCTGTCGGAATATCTGAATTTAGCTGATTTCGCAGGCGAATACTGCGATACGAAATTTCGTTAGACAAATAACCACCGCCACCGCCTCGCACTGCAATAGCGTCTTTTAATTCATCGAAACTATTAGGCTCAAAGTCTTTTTTTAGGGTAATAACATGATGGTTATCATTAATAGGAAAAGGGCCTTTTGCGCTTAACATAGCGCTAACGGGTAAGCTAAATTCTACAAACTCAGTACCTGGTAATGGGCGGTCGTTCAAGCTTGGAATGAGCGGCGCTGTTTTACTGCCTCCATACACTACATTGGCGTTGTCGGGCGCTGTTACACTGCGGCGCTTGCCTGGAAAGCGCTCAAGGTCAAAGTCTTTACTACCCATGCTAACGGTAACCACCATATCAACATTATTAAGTGCGTAATAAGGGGCAAGTAAGGATTCTATAATGCCGTGATCAAAGTCTTCATAACGCACAGGCACCATCACTGTGTTTATTTCAGCACTAATCCCTTTATAGTTTATGACTTGGTCATCAAGAAGCAGTGCTGCAACACCCGATGGGTTGCTTTGGTTTATATTTCTATCAAGTAAAAACGGGTCAAATCCAGTTAATAATATTTTTTTAGAGGTGTTTTGTGAGTAGCTTAGGTCTGTGCGACCTCGGTTGCCATTCTCTAGAAGTGTTAATAACACTGTTTGCTGCGCCGCGCTCAGCGAAAATGCAGGCTTTGTGGTGCGAATAATTTTGCTTGATTGTAAGCGAGCCCAGTAAAGTGCGCGATCATCTAAGTTTTGCGTTGTAGCGATGCGTTTTTTTGCACTAAACCATAATCGTTTTGAGTAGTCATTAACGGCATCTACGGCTTGTGCATAGCTTGAGAGTGACTTGAATTGCTGCTCAAATTGATTAACTTCGCTGGCAAAAGCGCTTAGTACGGCTGGCATCGCTTGGCTGGCTTTTTCAATTCGCAATTCTTCTGGGGTTAGCGGTGTGTTTAAATTAGCTAACGCATTAGAAGAAGAAAAAATTAAGCTTGCAGCAATCAGTGTTTTTATCATGATGGTCCTAAACTGAGTCGTATTTGTTGTTTACTATCCTATGCCTAATATGTGGGTGCAAATAAAATCGTTGGTTGGTTTTATGTTGAAAGCAGTATAAAACAGGCGCTAAATCAAAAACTACGGGTATTTTATTAAAAAGAGTCGAAACTCTGTGATGGGTTTAGCTACAATGGGGCTGTGTATTTTTAGTTTTTTACTTTTAGGCAGCTATGCAACTTATTCAAATAGATAAAGCACGTTATCGTAAACATTTAAATCGCGTTATTGTCGGCTGTGCAGCAGGTTTAGCTGTGGGCAGTTTAGCAATTTCACAAACCTTAATTGCATTATTTCCCGATGAAAGTGGCAGTCATTTTCATTGGAACTTATTAGGCGTAATTGTTACGAGTATTGGCATAGGCTGGTTGTTAAATAAATACCGAACACATCCTTTTATGAGTGAGGTGGTGTATGTGTGGGAGCTTAAAAAAGCGCTTAATAAAATCACTCGTAAAATGGCTAAGCTAAAAGCGGCGGGACGAGAAGGTAATCCTGATGCGCTATTAGCCATTCACTATAGTTATGCAGGTTCACGCTTGTTATGGCAGCTTGACGATAACACCATCACTATGGATGATTTAGCGATTAAACAAGCCGAGTTAGATAGCGTTGCGGCTAAATATAATTTAACTCTTAATGCCGATGACTACGATGACGCAATTTTAAAGCAGTTTTAATTTATAGGAATCACAATGAGCCTAATTCTCTATGGTGTCCCGCTTTCTCCCTATGTACGTAAAGTGCGTGTATGTTTAGCGCATAAACAACTAGACTATAAACTCGAAATAGTCTCGCCGTTTAATCAACCTGATTGGTTTTTAGAACTGAACCCTCTAGGGCGAATTCCGGCGCTAAAAGACGACGAGTTAAGTTTGGCGGATTCTAGCGTTATCTGCCAATATCTTGATGAAAAATACCCTGATTCAGCGTCTTTACTCGGTGATACTATAGAGCAACGTGCAGCCGTTCGCTGGTTAGAAAAATACGCAGATTACGAGCTGGCTCCTTCTGCAACATTTACGGTGTTTCAGCAACGTATTATTGCCCCCACAATGCAAAAGCCAACCGATGAAGCCTTAGTGCAAAGTGCATTAAATGAAAAACTACCGCCTTTATTTGATTATTTAGAAGATTATTTAGGGGATAACGAGTTTTTTGTTGGCGAGAGCTTAACCCTTGCCGACATTGCTGTGAGCTGCCAGTTAATGAATATGGAGCATGGTGGTGAGCAACTTGATGAGTCGCGCTGGCCTAATCTTGCAGCATTGCATAGCCGTGTAAAACAGGGCACTGCCATGCACACAATGCTTGAAGGCGAGCAAAAAATATTAGCCTCGCTTAAGTAGCTTTTTAATGTTGGTGACTGGAATGTCGCTTATTTTACAAAATCTTAAACAATAAAGGAGCTATCATTGAAAAAAGTCCTGATAGTGTGTTTGGGTAATATTTGTCGTTCACCTACCGCAGAGGCGGTATTAAAAGCGCGTGCTAAAAAGTTAGGCATTGATCTGCTAGTGGACTCGGCTGGGACTATTGGGCACCACGAAGGTAATCCGCCAGATAGACGCTCTATGCAGGCTGGTGAAAAACGCGGTTATAGTTTTAAAGGTATTTTTTCGCGCAAGGTGCGCAGTAGTGATTTTAGCGAGTTTGATTTAATTTTAGCAGCCGATAAACAAAACCTGACGGATCTAACCGCACGCTGCCCTGAGCATTTGCAGTATAAGCTTGCGTTATTTTTAGAGTATGGCGAGCAAGCACAAAGCGCAATTCCCGATCCTTACTATGGCGGTGATGATGGCTTTGAAAAGGTACTTGATTTAATAGAGGCCGCCAGCGATAACATTTTAGCTAAGTTAAAGTAGAATAAACTAAAAAGGCGCTTAAAGCGCCTTTGGTATGTTATTAACGGTTTACTTTAAAGTCGAGCTGTACTTTGGAAGTTGCTGCAACGGCTTTTCCATGTTCAAACTTAGGTGCATAACGCCATTGCGCTAATGCTTCTACTGCCGATTTTTCAAAGGCCACGCCACCTTCAGAACTAAGTACTTGCGGATTTTTTACAAAGCCAGACTCATCTACTTCAAACTCCATAACGACTTTTCCATCTTTACGAAAGCGCGCTTTGTTTGTAGGGTATTTAGGGTTAACGCGGTATAGCGGCGTTTGCTCTTGGCTTTCTTTCCACGGCACCATTTTAGCAATCGCGATGCAGTGTTTGGTGGCTTCATCACTTTTGCCTTGTTTTTCATACAAGCCAATCAACCTTGAGTGTGCGGTAAGCTCGGCGTTGTGATCGTAACTTAAGCTTTCATCAAACACATTTACTACACGGTTAAGTCGTTCTATTGCTTGATCGTATCTTTTTCGACCTTCTGCAAACGATGCAATTAAAAAATCAGCTTTTATTTGTTCAACTGAGTTTTTAGGTAAGTTAGCCTGATAATACTCATCGGCTTCTTCTAGGTAGTTTTTAGCTTCTCGGTATTTTTCATAGCTGAATTTATTAGCTAGTATGGTTGCCGCTTCTAGTTTCATATCAGCCACAAACTTAGGGTTGTTTTGTGTGTTTGCGATTGCTATCACTTGCTCTAAATAATAATCCGCTTTTTGAGCCGAAGGGGCAAAACTAGCCATACCGACTAAAGCATCAATGGTTTCAGGCGACTGCTTACCATGGTTATTAACTAAAATAGTATAGGCTTGTTGATAGAGCGAAAAACGCTTTTCAATCCACTGTTTACCGTATCGATTAATTGATTTTGCATAGTTAATCGCTAAGTTTGCGGTGTTATCAGCATTTTCACCGTAAACAGTTTTACCTAATGTGTAAGCCTGCTCCGCGGCTTGTTGCACATTTTCTTTGGTTTTAATCGCATTTAAGTAATTTTGATACGCGTCGTTGAAAACGGCTTGAGCTTTATTTGTTTGTTCGGCAAATGACGTGGTGCTCAATACAGATAAACCTAAGCCCATCAGTAATGCAAGTTTGTTTAATTTCATAATGATCCCTATTATTTGTCGATAACAAATTAGCAAATCCTTGTGTATATGTCATCACTTTAGGTAAATCAAGGTAAACGCTCGCTAGTAATATATTTGCGGTTTAAGATTGAAAATAGTCGCTACCGTCGCCATATATTTGCCATAAACAGTCTTGTACTACGGTGTATTTAACCTATTTTGTGATATTATCACTTTATCGTGTCGTAGTTTTTTAATATTTGGATTGGTCGTGGCGCAAGTAAGAGCAAGAGTCCAGCTTAATGTTGGCAAAAATAGTGATATTCCTGCAGAAATTATTTCCTTTAGTGGCTTAAAAGATGGCCAAGAGCATGTTGCGTTAGTGTTTAAAAACGCCGATACCGAGCAAGATGTTCCGCTTATTCGTATGCACTCTGAATGCTTAACCGGTGATGTGTTTCACTCGTCACGTTGTGATTGCGGTGAGCAGTTAAATGAGTGTATTGAAATGATGCACGAACAAGGCGGTATTTTACTTTATTTACGCCAAGAAGGGCGTGGTATTGGTTTATACAATAAAATTGATGCGTATGTACTGCAGTCACAAGGTATGAACACTTACGAGGCCAACAATCATTTGGGCTTTGCTGATGATTTACGTGATTTTTCGGATGCTGTATTAATGCTTAATGCGCTCAATTTAAAGCATGTAAAATTAATGACTAACAATCCTAAAAAGCTTAACGCATTAAAAGATGCTGGCATAGAGGTGGACTCTGTTGTGGGCACTCATGCACACATTAAAGCAGGGCTTTCAGGTAACAAGGCGTATTTAGAGACTAAAATTAAGCATGGCTCTCATATGCTAGATATTAAGAAAATTAAAAAAACTTAGGGTCTGTTGACCTTTCAAGGTTAAATTTGCAGCAGTCTGTTTGGTATTTAGGCAAGGCAGAGACTATGTGGTGTGGTTATTCCCCATAAATAAGCGATAACGCAGCATCAATGCCAAACAGGCGCTGCCCGAAGGGTTCTGCCTAGGGGCGATTTACTCTTTGTTGCCTACATGGATGTAGGTAAGGGGCGTGAGCAGGACGCGGAAGCTTTGCTCGGTTTTTACTTATTCTTACATGGATGTAAGCCAGTAGAATAACGCAGGAGCAGTTATCGAGCCCACTAGGTTACAAACCTCGCGCCGCGATTAAACCGCCCCTAGTTTGAACAATTTTTAATCTGCAAAGGGAAACAGACCCTAATATTAACGGCATTTATCGCCGCCACCTCTGTAATACCAGCCAACGCCGAGTTATACTCGGCGTGTTTTGTTTTAATTAAGAGCAAGTATGTCTACACAATTACGAATTTTTAAAGCGGATGCGGCATTAAAATGGTTTAAAGCGGGTTGGCTAATTTTCAAAACTCAGCCACTAACCTTTATCTTTATGCACTTGTTTATTGGCATTGTTGGCTTGTTGTCTTTATTTTTGCCGTTATTACAAATAGTCGCAGCATTGGCTACACCATTTTTAACCGCTGGTTTTTATCAAGCCGTGCTTACCAAGCAGCAAGGCGGAAAAATTATGCTAGCTGACATTTTGAAGCCCTTTTCAGCAAAAGGAAATCGGTTAGGCTTATTTCGCTTAGCGCTTTATCAAATGGGTGCCGGTATTTTAATTGCGCTGCTCGCCAATGGGTTATTTGCCGATGCGATGGCGGTTATGACGCAGCCTGACTTAGACCCTAATACAGCAATTAGCCAAATGCTTGAGAGTATTTCGTTTGCCAATGTGGCACTGTTTTTAATTGCGTTGTCGATATACTTTACTTCGTTTGCCTATGCGGTACCGCTGGTTTACTTTAATAAAGAACAACGTATTTTAAATGCCTTAAAAAGTTCGTTTATGGTGTTTTATTATAATATTTTACCATTGAGTGTTTATGGTATTATTTGCGCATTATTAATTGTGGTGTCGATGTTCTTATCGCTACTACCGCTGTTGATTTTAATGCCAATTTGCTACATTAGTTTCTTTGTTTCTTATCAGGCTATTTTTATGCCCGTTGTGCCACCAAGTGATGACAGTAACATTAAGCCTTTAAGTAGCGAGCAAAGCGGACGCTTTGACGCTTAATGGATGATACGTTAAAACAAAAGCTAAAAAACTATGTGCTTTGGTTACTGGGAAGGCAAGAGTATTCGCGCCGAGAGTTAACCCAAAAGTTACAGCAAAGAGAAGCAACCGACGAGTTCATAGAAAACCTGCTTGATTGGTGCGAAAAGCATAATTTTATTAACGAGCAGCGTTACTGTGAAGGGTTTGTAAGAAAGCACATATTTAAATGCCATGGCTTAAAGCGAATTCAAAGTGAGGCCATGAGCAAAGGGATTGATAGAGCACTGCTTGAAACAGTGGTTGAAGAGCTGGAAATAGATTGGTTTGAGCTCGCGCAGGAAGCGTACAACAAAAAATATTCAACGACACCGGCAAACCTCGAGTACAAAGAAAAGGCTAAGCGCGTGCGCTACTTAATGTATCGAGGATTTAGCTATGATCAAATAAATTTTGCAATGCAAGCACAGTAAATACAGGTGAGACTTTCACATGCAGCACATGACTACCGCACAAATTAGGCAACAGTTTTTAGACTTTTTTGCCAGCAAGCAACACCAAGTTGTTCCTTCTAGTTCGCTTATACCGGGTAACGATGCCACGTTGTTATTTAATAATGCCGGTATGGTGCAATTTAAAGATGTATTTTTAGGCGCTGAAAGCCGCCCTTACACACGCGCAACCAGTTCGCAGCGTTGTGTGCGCGCTGGTGGTAAACATAACGATTTAGAAAACGTAGGTTACACAGCACGTCATCATACCTTTTTTGAAATGCTAGGTAATTTCAGCTTTGGTGATTACTTTAAGCAAGATGCAATTAAATTTGCGTGGGAGTTTTTAACTGAGGTTGTAAAACTACCAAAAGAAAAGCTGTTAGTAACTATTTACCATGATGACGAAGAAGCCTTTGGCTACTGGGCTAACGATATAGGCTTACCTGAAGATCGTATTATTCGTATTGCAACGAGCGATAACTTTTGGTCTATGGGTGATACGGGTCCTTGTGGTCCATGTTCTGAAATATTTTATGATCATGGCGAGCATATTTGGGGCGGTCCTCCGGGCACACCTGAAGAAGATGGTGACCGTTTCATTGAAATTTGGAACTTAGTATTTATGCAATACAACCGTCAAAGCGACGGGACTATGGAGCCACTTCCTAAGCAATCTGTTGATACAGGTATGGGCCTTGAGCGTATTTCAGCTATTTTACAAGGTGTGCATTCAAACTACGAAATCGACTTATTCCAAGGCTTAATTGCGGCCGCTGCAAGCGTTACCAATGCACAAGATATGGATGATAAATCACTTCGCGTGGTAGCCGATCATATTCGTTCGTGTGCATTTTTAATTTCAGATGGGGTTATGCCATCAAATGAAGGCCGTGGTTATGTATTGCGTCGTATTATTCGTCGTGCTGTACGTCACGGTAATAAGTTAGGTGCTAAAGGCGCGTTTTTCTATAAATTGGTTGCTGCACTTATTGAGCAAATGGGTCAAGCGTACCCAGAGCTTGCTAAGCAACAAGAAATTATTGAAAAAGTACTGCGGATTGAAGAAGAGCAGTTTGGTAAAACGCTTGAGCGTGGTTTAGCTATTTTAGAAGAAAGCTTGAGTGATTTAACCGGGGATGTGATCCCAGGTGACTTAGTATTTAAACTTTACGATACCTATGGTTTCCCTGCCGATTTAACAGCCGATGTAGCGCGTGAGCGTCAAATGACCATTGACCATCAAGGTTTTGAAGCATGCATGGCAGTGCAACGTAAAACAGCACAGCAAGCGGGCAAATTTGGTGCAGATTATAATAAGCAATTAAAATCAGATAAGCACACTGATTTTAAAGGCTACGATAGTAATCATTATCGTGGCACTGTGGTTGAGATTTTTGCCGGTGGCGAATCTGTATCGTTATTAGAAGATGGTCAGCAAGGTATTATTGTTTTAGACCGTACTCCGTTTTACGCTGAGTCAGGCGGCCAAATTGGTGATAGCGGTACAATTACTGTTGCCGGTGGTGAGTTTAATGTAACGAATACCACTAAATTGGGTAATGCTTTTGCTCATCATGGAACAGTTCAAGGGCGTATTGGCGTTAACGATAAAGTGGATGCGACTATTGACGATGCGCGTCGTGAAAGCATTAAGAAAAATCACACAGCTACGCACATTTTACATGAAGCATTACGTCAGCTTTTAGGTGAGCACGTATCGCAAAAAGGCTCACTTGTGCAGCCAGATCGTCTGCGTTTTGACTTCTCACATTTTGAAGCAGTGACCAAACAAGAACTGCGCGAAATTGAACGTGTAGTAAATGACGAAATTCGTCGTAACTTTGCACTTAATACTGAGCTAATGGCAATTGATGATGCTAAAGCAAAAGGTGCTATGGCATTGTTTGGCGAAAAGTACGATGACGAAGTACGTGTAGTAACCATAGGTGATTACTCAATTGAGCTTTGTGGTGGTACACACGTAGAGCGTGCAGGTGATATTGGTTTATTCAAAATTGTATCTGAAAGCGGTATTGCTGCCGGTGTTCGTCGTATTGAAGCGGTAACGGGTGCAGAAGCAATCGCGTATGTTAATGAACAAGAACAGCAATTAGCAGATGTTGCAGCGCTTGTAAAAGGTGACAGTGCGTCAGTACTTGAAAAAGTAACTGCATTACTTGAAAAGTCGAAAGGGCTTGAAAAACAAGTTGCCCAGCTTAACGATAAACTAGCCAGTGCGGCAGGTGCATCGTTACTTGATTCAGTGGTTGAAATTAACGGGGTTAAACTGTTAGTGGCCAACGTTGAGGGCACAGAATCAAAAGCGCTTCGCGGTATGGTTGATGACCTTAAAAATAAAATTGGCTCAGGTGTTATTGCCTTAGGTGTTGCCAGCGGCGACAAAGTAAGCCTAATTGCGGGTGTAACTAAAGACTTAACTGGCAAAGTAAAAGCGGGTGAGTTAGTTAATCACATGGCAGGCCAAGTCGGTGGTAAAGGCGGCGGTCGTCCAGATATGGCGCAAGCGGGTGGTTCTGAGCCACAAAATTTAACTGCAGCACTTGATAGCGTAACAGCTTGGTTAACTGAGCGTACTTAAGCTTAAGTGGCACTTATAGTTCAAAAATTTGGCGGCACTTCGGTAGGCTCAATAGAGCGTATTGAAGCGGTCGCCGACCTTGTTGTTAAAACTAAGCAACAAGGCCACCAAGTGGTCGTGGTGCTTTCGGCAATGTCGGGAGAAACCAATCGCTTAATTAATCTTGCCAAACAAATCGACTCTCGCCCGAGTAGCCGTGAACTCGATGTATTACTGAGTACCGGTGAACAAGTCTCTATTGCTTTATTAGCGATGGCCATTATTAAACGCGGCCATTCAGCGGTAAGCTTACTAGCCGATCAAGTGAATATATTAACCGATAACATGTTCGGTAAAGCCCGTGTAGAAGAAGTTGCGGCAACGCGTTTAAAACATGAACTTGAACATAACCGTATTGCTATTATTGCCGGCTTTCAGGGGCGCGATATTGAGGGCAACGTGACCACGCTTGGCCGTGGTGGCACCGATACCTCTGCAGTTGAAGTAGCGGGTGCAATAAAAGCGGATGAATGTCAGATCTATACCGATGTTGATGGCGTATATACTACAGACCCGCGTGTGGAATCTAACGCACGACGTTTAAGTCATGTCACCTTTGCTGAAATGCTTGAGCTGGCAAGTTTAGGCGCTAAAGTATTACATATTCGCTCTGTAGAATCTGCTGGTAAACACAATGTCCCTCTGCGGGTGTTATCTAGCTTTAAACCCGATGAAGGCACGTTAATTAGTTTTGAGGAGAGCGACGTGACAAGCAATGTCGTATCGGGTATTGCATTTAATCGAGATGAGTGCTTAATTAAGGTGCATGGAATGCCGCAAGGCACCAAACATCTTGCAAAAGTTTTGAAACTTTTTGCTGATAATGGCATCGAAATAGATATGATTAATCAAATTAATCATAAAGTTGAAAAAGTCGACTATGCTTTTACTGTGCATTTAAATGATTACTTAAACGCACTTGATTTGTTAACGGCTGAGCAACAGCAATTTGACGCACAGGCAATTGACGGATTGACCAATGTGGCGAAAGTGTCAGCGGTGGGTATGGGGATGAAATCTCATTCCGGGGTAGCGAGTTTATTTTTTGATTCGTTAGCACAAGAAAACATTGATGTGATGTTTGTTGCCACCTCAGAGATCAAAATTTCAGTTTTAATAGATGAAAAATACCTAGAGCTGGCTGTTCGTGCATTACATAAGACATTTTTAACAGAAAATGAATAGATTGAGAGTTTTTACTTACTTTTTAGTCTAATTTTAATTAAAATGTTTGTGCGGAATCTTATAATTTTATTGGAACATGGGAGCAAGAGAATGCTAATACTAACTCGTAGAGTAGGCGAGACCCTTATGATTGGTGACGAAGTAACCGTTACAGTTCTAGGTGTTAAAGGAAATCAAGTTCGTATCGGTGTTAACGCACCTAAAGACGTATCAGTTCATCGTGAAGAAATTTACATGCGCATACAAGCTGAAAAGTCTAACCCTAATCCGGGCAATGCTTAATCAACATAGTATAAAATGTGCTAGTTAATATAACTATGACATTTGTAAAAGCCACTCATTGAGTGGCTTTTTTGTTTATAAAATCAATCGTTTCTTCGTCGAGTATTGCCTTAGAAATGTATTGCATACCGCTTTTACTTTTTAACAATAGTCCACAATCTGTAGTAATAATTTCGTTAATGTCGTGCCAGGCTAACTGGTAATTTTTGTAATGATTGGTTGATTTTATTCCGTCTTCGTCGAAGGTGAGAGTGACTTCAGAACCAGACGCTCTGCTTAGCATTTGCCTGGTAACCCACCATGGGCGGCGATAGTAAAAGGCGATGCATTCGAGTAGGGCTAGCATCAGCAAAAATGTACCTAGGTAATGATCTCCTAAACCATAAATACCAAATAATCCCAATACAACAAGCAGTGCTAATAAAAAATATTTAGGTTGCGCGCGTTTACTATAAGGCAGCGATTGGTCGAAGCATTCATAAAAGTAAGGTTTATCGAGTTTATAGGTTGTCGTAAATACCATGCATCTATACTTAAAAGCTATTTTTTATCATTTTAGCAAGCTATGTGGCAAATGCGCAGCTTAAAAAGAATTAATAGTTCAGAGTTTATAATTAATGGGTAGCAACTTGGCGACTAATACTAAACACAAAAAAAGCGACCAGATGGTCGCTTTTTAAAAAGGGGGCTGAATTAGCAATTTGTTTCTTCAGCATTGACACCTTCTTTTACTTCTTCACAGGCATCTTCTACTTTATTTTGAACATCTGTCACGGCTTCGTCGATGCGTTCACCGGCTTCTTCTGCATGATTGTCTTCACAACCCATAATAAATGCACTTGCGAATAGGCCAATAGCTGCTGCTTTAAGTGTTGATGATTTCATAATGTAATTCCTTGTATATAAATTTAAAAAAGTTCGTTGTTTCTTATCTACCTGGGGCTTTTACCACGTAAAGCGCCAGAGACAAGTGAAATAACCAGTAAAACTAAAAAGATAAAAAATATGATCTTAGCAATTCCTGCTGCGGCTCCTGCAATACCACCAAATCCTAAAACGGCTGCGATTAGTGCGATCACCAAAAATGTAATTGTCCAGCGTAACATTGTCATCTCCTTGATTTATCTAAGTGTTAAAGTGTTGTTTTTATATAAGCGAGTAATGTGCCAGTATTTTATTTTGTTTTAAATCAATGGTTTGATTTGTTTTTTTGAGTTTGGCTTTATATTAGGTTGGTAATTTTTACGGTTTTATCTGTAACTTATTCACAGTGGTGTCTGATGAGATAATAAATAGTTTTTACAGCAGTTACTTTGGTAAGACCAATTAACATTTTCTTTGGCGGTTTTTAGTGGATTAGCTCATTAGGTATATTTTTATGTGTTTTTACAGAATATTAGGGTTTTTATATATTCTTTGTTTATAACGAACATTTTTACCATCTATATATATAGGTTAAATAAGCTATTTTAGATGGTGTTAACCTTATTGGTGATATGTTACTTTTAGATTAATTGGTTTTACCAATTTACAATGTGTAGACAAAAGAATAGTTTTTGTTACTATTGGTGAATATTTATTTAAATAAACTGATTTTTTATGTATTCAGTTTTGAACAGGGGAGAATTATGGATATAGGGGCTTTGCTCACAACTGCAGGCAATTTAATGCTAACCGGTATGGTGGGTGTGTTTGTATTTCTTTCTTTATTGATTGGTGCAGTGACAGTTATGTCTAAGCTGGCTAGCAAATTTTCTCAGCCAGAACTTGAAGTATCACAGAGAACACCATCTTTTAAATCTCAAGGTGTGCCAAATGAGCACATCGCTGCAATTAGTGCTGCCATTGCTCAGTACAAAACAAATAATAATTAGAGGAGCATACCAATGGCTAAATTGAAAATAACAGAACTCGTACTTCGTGACGCACATCAGTCGCTTTTAGCTACCCGCATGCGATTAGACGACATGTTACCTATTGCAAAAAAAATTGATGACGCAGGTTATTGGTCTATAGAGTCTTGGGGTGGGGCTACCTTTGACTCATGTATTCGTTATTTAGGCGAAGATCCTTGGGAGCGTATTCGCGCGCTTAAAAAGGCGATGCCAAATACACCCCAGCAAATGTTACTTCGCGGTCAAAACTTATTGGGGTATCGCCATTATGCTGATGACGTTGTTGAAAAGTTTGTTGAGCGCGCACACAAAAATGGCGTAGACGTATTTCGTATTTTTGATGCCATGAATGATGTACGTAACTTAGAAACTGCCATTAAAGCGGCGGTTAAAGTAGGCGCGCATGCCCAAGGTACGATTTCTTACACGGTAAGCCCAGTACACACATTGGATATGTGGCTAACACTTGCTAAGCAGCTTGAAGAATTAGGTTGTCATTCAATTTGTATTAAAGATATGGCGGGATTGCTTAAGCCTTACGATGCAGAAAAACTGATTAAAGGCTTAAAAGAAACGGTTTCAATTCCTATTGCCATGCAATGTCATGCAACAACGGGTTTAAGTACCGCAACGTATCAAAAAGCGATTGATGCCGGTATTGATATGCTCGATACGGCTGTATCGTCTATGAGTATGACTTATGGTCATTCAGCAACTGAAACAATTGCTGCAATCGTGGAAGGTACTGAGCGTGATACTGGGCTTGATTTAAACCACCTTGAAGAAATTGCAGCTTACTTTAGAGACGTACGTAAAAAGTACGCTGCGTTTGAAGGCAGTTTAAAAGGTGTTGATGGCCGAATTTTATTAGCCCAAGTGCCAGGTGGTATGTTAACTAACATGGAAAATCAGCTTAAAGAGCAAGGCGCTGCTGATAAACTAAACGAAGTATTACTTGAAATTCCACGGGTGCGTGAGGATTTGGGCTTTATTCCATTAGTTACACCGACCTCGCAAATTGTTGGTACTCAGGCAGTACTTAATGTGCTTACTGGCGAGCGCTATAAAACCATCACCAAAGAAACAGCTGGCGTATTAAAAGGTGAGTATGGTTCAACACCTGCTCCTATGAATAAAGAGTTACAAGAGCGTGTACTTGATGGCAGCGAAGCAATTACCTGTCGCCCTGCAGATGTGATCAAACCTGAACTTGAAACGCTTGAGGCTGAATTAAATAAACTTGCGCAAGAGCAAGGCTTAACGCTTGCTGATGAGCAAATTGATGATGTGCTCACGTATGCCTTATTCCCACAAATTGGTTTGAAGTTTATTAAAAACCGCAATAACCCTGACGCATTTGAACCTGTTCCTAGCGCTGATGATAGCTCCAATAAAGCACCTGAAAAATCAGCGGCAAACAATAAAGGCGTTAAGGCTGAGCAATACAGCGTTAAAGTAGATGGCAAAGTATACGATGTCGTGGTTGCTCAAGGCGGTGAGCTTAAAGAGGTGACGCTAAAAGACTCTGAGCATATTCCACAGTCGGCATCAGTTGCCTCAGGTGAAACTCTTAATGCGCCACTTGCCGGTAATATCTTTAAAATTAAAGTAAAGCCAGGTCAGGTAGTAAATGAAGGTGATGTGGTGATTATTATGGAAGCCATGAAAATGGAAACCGAAGTACGCGCCATGCATACCGGTACAATTGCAGACGTGCTTGTCTCTGAAGGTGATTCAGTGTCAACCGGCGATGCAATGATTGCATTAGCTTAAGGAGTAATTAGAGGATGGATGGTATTTTAAACCTCTGGCATGCCACAGGCATTGCTAACTTTACATTTCCTGGGCTGATCATGATTGCCGTTGGTTGTTTGTTATTATTTTTAGCTATAGTTAAAAACTTTGAGCCGCTACTATTACTGCCCATTGGTTTTGGGGCTATTTTAACTAATATTCCTGTGGCGGGTTTATCTGACCCTGGTGGCTTACTTTATTATGTTTACTATGTAGGTATTGATACCGGAATTTTTCCGTTATTAATATTTATGGGAGTGGGCGCGCTCACTGACTTTAGTGCCTTAATTGCAAATCCGCGTATGTTGTTATTAGGTGCTGCGGCGCAGTTTGGTATTTTTGCTACCTTATTTGGGGCTATTTTACTTAACTTTATTCCAGGGTTTGAGTTTAGTTTACAAGATGCGTCAGCAATTGCCATTATTGGTGGCGCTGATGGGCCAACCGCTATCTTTTTAGCGTCAAAGCTGGCACCTGATTTATTAGGTGCTATAGCAGTGGCTGCGTACTCGTACATGGCGTTGGTTCCTATTATTCAGCCGCCTATCATGCGTGCGTTTACAACGCCTGAAGAACGTAAAATTCAAATGCCAGAACTGCGTAAAGTATCAAAAAAGGAAAAAATTATTTTTCCGCTGATGGTACTTACTTTAACTGCGCTCTTTTTACCAGCCGCCATTCCACTGGTTGGTATGTTTTGTTTGGGTAACTTAATGCGTGAGTCGGGTGTGGTCGATAGGCTAAGTAACAGTGCTCAAAACGAAATTATTAATATAACCACCATATTTCTAGGACTAGCGGTAGGCTCTAAGCTTGCTGCCGAGCAGTTCTTAACAGTGGAAACCATTGGTATTTTAGTGCTGGGCGCAATGGCGTTTGCTATTGGTACGGCCTCAGGTGTATTTATGGCAAAAGGCTTAAATAAAATATCAAAAACCCCCATAAACCCATTAATTGGTGCTGCGGGTGTATCGGCTGTTCCTATGGCGGCTCGTGTAGTTAATAAAGTCGGTCTTGAAAATAACCCGCACAACTTTTTACTGATGCATGCCATGGGGCCTAATGTAGCTGGCGTACTGGGAAGTGCTGTTGCTGCAGGTATTTTATTAGCACTTGTTGGCTAGTAATATTTAATCCAACCATTAGCGCAGTTTACTGCGCTTTTTTTTGCCTAAAATTTAATGTTTTAGATTAAGCGGTTTCTTGTATAGGGTTTTTTGTTTAAAGTAATCACTCTTCATTTTTAAAAGGGCTGTCAAATGTTACACACTCCGCTGGCAAAATATTTACCCAAGGTTAGTAAGCTTGTATTTGGTTGTATGGGTTTAGGAGGTGCTTGGAATAAAGACGCCATCAACAGTGGGCACTTAAAGCAAGCTCATTCATGCATAGACGCAGCATTTGAAAGCGGGATTAACTTTTTTGATCACGCTGATATTTATACCTTAGGCAAAGCTGAGCACGTTTTTGGTAAAGCGTTGGCTGAACGTCCTGAGCTCAGAGAACAAATGTATATTCAGTCTAAGTGTGGTATTCGCTTTGCTGATGAGAAAAACCCGCAGCGTTATGATTTTTCTGCTGATTGGATTGAGCGTTCTGTTGAGGGCTCACTTAAACGATTAAATACCGACTACTTAGATGTGCTTATGTTGCATCGCCCCGATCCATTAATGGAGGTAGAGGAAGTTGCGCAAATATTTAGCTGTTTAAAAGAAAGTGGCAAAGTGCGTCATTTTGCAGTTTCTAATATGTCTCAACATCAAATAAGGTTTTTGCAGCGCGCTTTAGATATGCCAATTGTAGCAAATCAAATAGAGGCCAGTTTACAAAAACATCAGTGGGTTGATGAGGGCATTTATGTAGGTAATGCCGATGGCAAAGATATTAACTTTACCCCAGGGTGTGTTGAGTATTGTCGTGAGCATGACATTCAAATTCAGAGTTGGGGCAGTTTGTGCAAAGGTTTATACTCAGGCGGTGACCTATCAAAAGCGTCACAAGCGGATGTAAACACGAGTATTTTAGTTAGTAAGCTTGCCGTTTTATATGGCACAAGTGCAGAAGCTATTGTATTGGCATGGCTACTTCGCCATCCTGCATCGATTCAGCCAATTATAGGCACAACTAATATAGATCGTATTAAGGCATCGAATGATGCAATTAATATTAATTTAAGTCGAGAGCACTGGTATGAGTTATATATTAGCGCGAAAGGCTGCGCTTTGCCGTAAGTTAATACCCGTTTCAATATTATTTGAACGAATTGGTATAATACAAAGGTGTTGATATGAATATATTTGTCATTTTAATTAGCTTAGTGATTGCTTTGGTGATCATTATTCCTTTGCTAGAAAAGTACCAAAGTAAAATGGGGCTAGAGGGTGCTACCAAATACAGCAAGTATATTTGGCCATTAGTCATGATATCTTTGGTTGTGCAGCTAATTTATGTACTTGTAAATTAAGATTGAAACTTAAATATCACACACAAAAAAGCCTTTGCGGGTAACCCCAACAAAGGCTTTTTTATTTAATCAGTGAAGTGGTTATCTAAGTGCTAGTTGTAGCTCACGATTACGCTCTAATTGTGCGATAAAGTTATCAGCAATAGGCTTAAATTTAGCAAGCTCTGAACGAGGTAATGGTTCAGACTTAGGTAGTTTTACGGTTTTAGGGTTACGGTGAACGCCGTTAACCAAAAACTCATAATGTAAATGCGCACCGGTTACACGACCAGTTGAGCCAACAGTACCTATTTTTTCTCCCTGTTTTACCTTTTGCCCTGTTCTGACTAGGCGCTTGTTAAGGTGTAAGTACTTAGTAACATATTGAGTACCATGGCTAATAAATACGTAATTACCATTATATTTGCTATAGCCTGCTTTAATTACTTTACCATTACCCGATGATACAACTGGCGTGCCTGTGCGTGCAGCGTAATCAATGCCGCGATGTGCTTTCACTTGTCCTGTAACAGGGTGTAGGCGGCGAGGGTTAAAGCTTGAACTAATATATTTGAAATTAACAGGCGCACGCAAAAAGGCTTTTTTCATACTACGGCCTTCAGGGGTGTAAAAGTTACCGTCTGTGTGACGAATAGCGGTGTAACGCTCACCTTGGTTTATAAATTCAGCGGCAATAATTTTACCGGTGCCAATAAACTCACCGTCAACAAAATGAGACTCATAAATTAAGCCAAATTCATCACCCTTGCGAATGTCGTTAGCAAAATCGACGTCCCAACCAAATATATCGGCAAAGTTCATGATTTGGCGTTCACTTAAACCTGCTGCAATTGCAGAGGTCCAAAAGCTACTTGAAATTTCCCCACCGGCTGTTTTGCTCAGTGTTTCTATTTCTTTGCTGTCAATTGAGGTGTCGTATTGGCCTTCGTCATTAAGTGTGACGAATAGCGTATCCGTTTTAGAAATAACGTAGCGTAATTGAGCTAATGAACCGTCTTCGGCGGTAGCAAAGCTTAACGTTTCACCTGGGTGAATTTTAGTTAGCTTACGTGTTTCAGCGTTGGTGTTTACAAGTTTATGCAGCGTTTGCGCAGAAAAACCGGCTCGCTTAAAAATAATCGCTAAGTTGTCACCATTTTTAACTTGGTGATCGACAAAATCATATTCTGGAAGTTTTTGTGCTGCCTGCTCGGAATTTAGGTCTGTGAGTTTTTCGTTCTCACCTACTTTAATTTGTAATTCATAGCGCTTACCAATTTCTAGTGTGTTTTCACTATTGTCTTTGGATGCAGTGGCTTTTTCAGAAGGAAGAAAGGCTAAGGCAACAATAGCAGAAACCAAACCTAGAATAAGCATTTTGTGTTTTTTGGGGAGCGTGTTAACCACGTGAACCATAACGTGCCTTTTTCTGCTGTCAAGATAATAAATAGGTTATATTGCAGGATATAACGAATAATCTGTGAATACTAGTATTTTGTAGATTTAAACTCGAGTTAAATTAGGCTAAAATCATAGGGTATTCAGGCTGTTTGTGTTTAAAGTTGAACTGTTACACTATTTTATATTCTTGGATACTTTGCTTTTTCATCATAATGTTAAATTAGCTTATAAAACGGTTTAATTACGAGAAGTGATTAATTTATAAACTGTTTTTAGTTTGTGATAAACACTTTTGGCGTATTATTAATCGCTCGTTTATATCCCCTTTTAGAACGTACACCCTGCATTTTAGTCGGTGCTGCGATTAGTTAAAAAAGTTGTTCTAATTAGGTGGAAATTTGTTATGTTAGCTAAATAGTTTTATTTGCTTTGTGATAACGCGCTAGCAATAAACCGTGAGCATATTACACCCCTTCGTTGTCAGAATTTTTTGGAGTAACACACAGTGGATTTACAAACCGCTCTAGCAGAGATAAAACGCGGTGCAGAAGAGATATTAATTGAAGATGAGTTGGTTGAAAAATTAAAGTCGGGGAAAAAGCTAAAAATTAAAGCTGGTTTTGATCCTACGGCTCCTGATTTACACCTAGGTCACACTGTACTCATTAATAAAATGAAAACCTTTCAAGATTTAGGTCATGAGGTTATTTTTTTAATTGGTGATTTTACCGGTATGATTGGCGATCCAACGGGCAAAAATGTGACCCGTAAACCACTTACACGTGATGACGTGCTTGCCAACGCCGAAACCTATAAAGAGCAGGTGTTCAAAATTTTAGACCCGGCTAAAACAACCGTCGCCTTTAACTCTACGTGGATGGAGAAATTAGGCGCTGCGGGGATGATAAAATTAGCCGCGCGTCAAACTGTGGCGCGTATGCTTGAGCGTGATGATTTTAAAAAGCGCTATGCTGGCGGTCAATCGATTGCGATTCATGAGTTTTTGTATCCACTGGTGCAAGGCTGGGATTCAGTCGCATTAGAATCAGATGTTGAGCTAGGCGGCACCGATCAGCGTTTTAACCTATTAATGGGTCGTGAGCTGCAAAAAGATGAAGGTCAAAAACCACAAACCGTACTAATGATGCCTTTACTTGAAGGGACTGATGGCGTTCAGAAAATGTCAAAGTCACTAGGAAACTACATAGGTATTACTGATACGCCTAGCGACATGTTTGGTAAAATCATGTCAATTAGTGATGTATTAATGTGGCGTTACTATGATTTGCTAAGCGGTTTGTCTATTGAGCAAATTGCAGCGCAAAAACAGCGTGTAGAGCAAGGCACTAACCCGCGCGATATTAAGATTGAATTAGCGAAAGAGTTAATTGCACGTTTCCATAGTGAAGCAGACGCACAGGCTGCTCATGATGACTTTATTCAGCGCTTTCAGAAAAAAGCACTACCTGATGAAATTCCAGAGCTGACAGTAAATATTGATGAAGGCACGATTTTAATTGCTAACTTGCTAAAAGAAGCGAGATTAGTAGCGAGCACTTCAGAAGCTATGCGTATGATCAAGCAAGGTGCTGTAAAGCTTAACGGCGAAGAAAAAATTACCGATACCAAATTGGAAGTAGCAAAAGGAACAACCGCTATTTACCAAGTAGGTAAACGTAAGTTTGCAAATATTACCGTAGCTTAAAACTTTATAAAGTATAAAAACCAGCTTCGGCTGGTTTTTTTATGACTGATTAAACAGTTAGAACGGCCCTTATAATTTCAACGCTAACAATAACGAGTAGCCAAAAAAATCGGGCTTGATTTAGGGTGTTCAGTAGCTTTGGCATATCATCGGCACTTGGCAGGCGCTCAGCACCGACCCGCATTTTATTGAAACGCTGCTTACTATAAATAGCAGGCCCACCAAGTTGCACTCCTAAAGATGCAGAGCACACACTAAGTAACCAGCCAGTATTGGTTTGATAAAAATGACGGCCATAATGCTTAATATAGTGCATGCTTTTTTTACTGGCTTTAAGTGACGCTATTGTCAGCGCGAGTAACCGCATGGGAATGTATTCAACAATAAAAAGAACGAGTTTAAGTGGCGTCAAAAAAGAGCTATTAGGGGCTATATCAGTGCGCCATGCTTGTTGGATTAAGGTAAGTAAACGGTAGGCGAGAGCGGCAATGGGGCCCAATAGTAAAAAAATAAAAATAACTACAAAATAATGGCGTGCTGTTCTCAGTATGACACTTTCCATGACCGCTTTAATAACCCCAGGGTTTGAAAGTGCGTTAACTTCACGGGCTACTAGTGGTTTTAATAATTCTCGCGCAGTCGATTTTTGATTCTTTTTGGTTAATTTCGCAATGCGGATCGCTTTTTTATTCAGGCTAGTGCTTTCTAAGCATAAATATAAAATAAGACCGGATAGCAGTTCAGGGTAAAAGGCAAACTGCAGCAGTAAAACCACAATAATCATAATAACAGCTAAAACAAGGGTGCTTGCCAGTGAAGCGGCTAAATAATGATATTGTTTGCTGTCTGTTTTTTTATAAATACGCTGACCAATCGCGTTAAAAATGGCAGAAAGTATATGATTAGGGTGATACCAGCTAACTAAAGGTAAAAAGCGCTCAGCTAGGAGCGCACAAATAAATACAATAAAGTCCAAATGATTTTGAACAATATTATTGAGCATTTACAGCGTAACCGCCGTTAACTTTTCTAGTAATGCCACCACCATTTTTGATGAATTAATAGAGGCTGTTTCTAAGTACTCTTCAAATGACTGTGGTGACTCTTTGCCAGCAATATCAGACATTGAGCGAATAACAACAAATGGTGTGTTAAGTGCAAAACACGTTTGTGCAATTGATGCACCTTCCATTTCTACTGCCAGCATTGTAGGGAAGTCACTGCGTGCTTTTTCAATGCGAACAGGGTCACACATAAATGAGTCACCAGTACAAATTAAACCAACAAGCGTTTTTACTTCGCTGATTTGTGCAATTGTTTGCTCGGCGGCTTCTACTAGCTTAGGGTGCGCTGCAAAACCTGCTGGCATTTGTGGTACTTGACCAATTTCGTAACCAAACGCTGTTACATCTACATCGTGATGACGAACTTCTGATGAAATCACCACATCACCAACGTTAAGTGAAGGGTCGAAACCACCGGCAGAGCCTGTGTTAATAACACAATCAGGCTTGAAGTTATCGATAAGTAAAGTGGTTGCAATAGTTGAAGCAACTTTACCAATGCCTGATTGCACTAAAGTAACGGTATTGCCCGCAAGCTCACCAGTATAAAACGTAAAGCCTGCTTTGGTTAAAATCTGTGGATTTTGCATCGCCTCGCGCAAAATTTTAACTTCTGGCTCCATTGCGCCAATAATACCAACATTCATAGTGTTAAATTCCTAAGTTTGAATAGCCTGATTATACGTGAAGTCAGCTATAAAAAACAAAAAAGCGAGCCATTTAAAATGCTCGCTTTAATAGATTGCTTGTAATTCGATAGTTATATTTCAGCAAGGGCAGTGGAATGTGCTTTTGCTTGAGAAGGTGATAATACTGCTGGCTTATGTACTCTTGCGCGAGTCGGGCGTGCAGGTTGTGATTTAGCTGGCTTACCTAATTTAAACATAATAGCATCGCGAACTTCACTTGGGCGGTAACCTGACTTCACTTTCATACGAATATGCGGAATGCCAGCTGCTTCTAATGCACCATTAACAAACCAATCACGTTGTGCTTTGTGGCCATCTTTGTTGGCGTTGTTGACTAAGTCAACCGCGGCCACTATGGTCATTTTTTCTTTGTCTACTAGCACAAAATCGAGCTGTTTATTTTTTGCTTTAGCCATTGCCGCACGTTTAGATTTAACAGACAGACCTTGTTTACAGTCAATCACATCGATTAGTTTAACGCGACTAACAATTTTATATTGGTCGCCAACAGCACGCTCTAATAAGCCCAGAAACGCCCCTTCTACTTGGGTAAATACACTTTGTTTACGAGTAAAAGGATAAGGGTTTCCGCCATCATCATTAAATTTTGACGCAACCACTGATGCCCCAACAACTAGCACTAATATTAATAATAAAGCGAATTCCATACGGTAACTCCATAACAACAAATTGACACTGCTTTTCTAAAGCAAGTTATGTGCCCAAATAGTTGTTATGGCTATTTTAGTTACCGTTGTTATTTAAAGTGCTGTGTATCCGCCCTCGATACCTTTTACTGCAATCGCAACTGCATCATGGGCATGCAAAGACTCATAGTGATTAATTTGTAAAAAGTAGTCGCTATACTGTTTTGCTTCTAAGGTGGTTTTAATCTTTCGTGCTGCATCTTCACAAAACATCAGGTTTTGACCATTTAAGCGAGCAAACTCTTGTTCATCTTCACGCTTTACCGCGGCTTGTACTGGTGTTTTAAGCTCATCTTCTAGTAGATTGATTAAGTTAACCACATCAAACTGTTCAATATTATTCGCTAGTTTAACTTTAACATTGGCAATAGAGCGCTGTGAATGCGGGGTCGCGACAATCCCTTGAGTTGTTCCAAGCCACTCTAAAACCTCAGATTGAGTTAGTGTTTCTTGAGCAAACTTTTCGCTAAACGCATTTTGGATCAGTTGGCGAGCAAGGGCTGCAGAGCAGGGGCAAGTTGATGAGTAAGTAACATCAACACTGAGTTCAAAACTAATGACACCTTGATTTATGGTACTAGTAAGTACAATAGGGTAGCTTTTCCAGCCCGCTTTACCGCTGAGCAATGATTTACGGCGCAGTGGTAATTCAAACTTAAATTCGATTTGTGCTTTATCGCTCAAGCCTTCATGGCTGGTGATAAAGGTATCTAATGCTTGTGCTAAGGTGTGTGGGTTGACCTGTTGCTCAGTTGAGAGGTGATCAAGTGCTAAAAACAGACGCGACATATGAATGCCTTTAGCATCTTCTTTGTGTAAATTAACAAAGGCGCGTGCTTTTGCATTAACGGTAACTGGAGCTAAATCAAGAGATTCAAAAATAAAAGGCAGCTCTATATCGCCCATACCTACCCAGTCTAATTTACCTGTTTGTAATGCGGCAGCCGTGTTAGCAATATCTGGCATAGTTTTTTGCATGATACGTTACTCGTTATTTGCAATATTTAAAACGCCGCATTTTACACTAAATAAAGATTTGCTGAAATGCAGCAAATAACACCAAACATGAAATTTTATTGTTTTTGTCGCACAACATGAAAATAGCTGATAGAAAATGCTAAAATTAGCCTTTAACCTTGAAAGGTCAACAGACCCTAAGCATTTAGCTAAGAGAAAAACTGATATATGACTGATTCTTCTTTGAACCCGTGGGTTCGAGTTCTTTCCAGTTCAATAACTCGTTTTGGTGAGTTTAAAACTGCTGCTATTTGCTATGCATTATTACTAACAATATCGCTGGTTTTATCAAGTATGTTTTATTACGTCGCCATAGGCGAAGTAAACTTGGTTGATATACTGGCCGTAGTATTTTTTACCTCGGTTGTTTCTCCTTTAGTTATCAGCATATTATTAAACTCTATTCGGCAACTTGATGCCTCTTATGCTTATTTAGATAGTGCCACAAAACAAGAGAAGCTTTTAAATCAAACCCTCAAAGACAATATTAACCGCTTAAATATTGAAATTGACGAACGTAAAATGGCTTTTCATGCCAAACATCGAGCAATAGAAGAGCTCAGGCGTGAAATTGCAGAGCGTAAAAAAACACAACAAGAACTCGCACAGCAAGGCATGTTACTGCGCTCAATTGTAGACTCCTCGCCGGATTTATTTTATTACCGCGATAACAACGGGGTGTTTGCCGGTTGTAATAAAATGTTTGAAGAGGTAATGGGCAAAACCAGTGGCGAACTTATTGGTAAAGCCGCAGAAGAAATATTCCCAAGCCACTTTTTATCAGAAGTACTCAGAACCGATGAGCAAGTTGAGCGCACTCACCAAGGTTTAACTATAGATGTGGAGTACTCAGTAAACGGTGAAATTAGGTGGTTTGAACTCAGAAAACTCCCCTTTATTAATGAACAAGGGGATTACATTGGTTTACTTGCGTTTGGCCGTGATATTACCAGTCGTAAAGAAGCTGCGCAGGCACTAGAAACAGCTTATAAAGATAAAGGGAAATTTATTGCCACATTAAGCCATGAGTTACGCACACCGCTTAATGGTATTGTGGGCTTAACGCGCATGCTACTGGATACCGAATTAAACAAACAGCAACGCAGTTGGTGTAATACCGTGTTTTCAAGCGCCGAAACGCTAGGTAACATATTTAACGATATTATAGATTTAGATAAAATTGACCGTGAGCAGTTAGATATTGCCGCCAACGAAATTAATGTTTCGGACTTTATCAACGATGTAGTTAACTTTGCAGGCCTTATTGCTGAGCAAAAAGAGCTTTCGTTTGAAGTGAAGCGTTCTGGCATGCTTGACATATATGCTTTGCTTGACCCGACTCGTTTACGCCAAGTGGTGTGGAACTTAATTAATAACGCCGTTAAGTTTACTCAACAAGGGAGCGTAATCTTAGATTGTGCCAGAGAAAACCGTGAAGATGGCCCTTGGCTTATTATTAAAATACTCGATACCGGTGAAGGTATTCCACAAGAGCAACTAACACGCATTTTTGACATGTACTATAAAGCGCCAGATCTTAAAGGCACCAATGCCATAGGTTCAGGTATTGGCTTAGCTGTCACCAAAGCGTTAGTAAGCGCAATGAAAGGCACAATAACGGTTAATAGTACCCCAGGAGAGGGCAGCTGCTTTACGGTACAAATTCCGCTGAATTTATGTAGTGCACCTACCGAACATAGTTATGTTGGGCGTAGCTTATATATTTTATTAGTGGAGGATGTGCCACTTAATGCTGAAATTGCTACTAACCTACTAGAGCAACGTGGACACGAAGTGCTGTGGGCTGAAACGGGTGAAGATGCTTTATCGTTTGTCGAAACTGAAGATGACTTAGATTTAGTATTACTTGATATGCAGTTGCCTGATATTAATGGTGACGAAGTGGCAAGACAAATTCGCGCTCAAAGTCATTTTGATCAGCTACCAATAGTGGCATTAACGGCCAATGTTCGCAGTGCTGAAGAAGAGCTTGAGGGTATATCTATTCAAGGCGCACTAGCTAAACCAATAAACACAAGCAAGTTAGATAATATGCTCGCTGAACTCTTTGGCATTAAGCAAGCGCAAACCGAGGCTCCTCAACGAGTGGTCAATCAAGCGTTATTAAATCAAATTAATACTGACTTGTTGGATGTTGAAACCATTGAAGACTTTGTAAATTCGATGGGCGTTGAAGTATTTAAACGCAGTAGCCAGTTGTTCGCAAAGCTAAATCCGCAGTACCAACAAGAGCTATTAGCTTCGTTAAACGCTGCTGATAGAGAAGAGTACAAATCGGTTGCGCACAAATTAAAAGGTGCCGCTGGTTCGGTGGGTCTTAATGATGTTCAGTTGCATGCAAAGCAAATGGAGCATGGGGCGCTGGAGCAAAGTGATGAAGTGTTAGCTGTGTGGCTTGAGGAGTTAACAGATAAAATAAATGAAGGACAACAGGCCCTTCATTTATTTTTACAGCAATTAGAGTAATAACTAATTAGCTGTCGATTTTACCAATGAAACGGTAACCTTCACCATGGATGGTGCTGATTAACTCAGATGTTGAGTTGTCGCTTTCAAAGTGTTTGCGGATACGACGAATTGTTACGTCAACCGTACGGTCGTTAGCGCGGAGCTCTCGGCCAGTCATGTGTTTAATTAGTTGCTCACGGCTAAATATACGACCCGGAGAGTCAAGCATTAAACGCAGTGCTCTGTATTCGCCTTTAGGTAGACGTTTCGCGTCTCCGTTTGGAGAAGTAAGGCAACGACTGTTTTCGTCAAGTTCCCAACCGTTAAAGGTGATCACGCCATTTGTTTCAATAGCAGACTCTTCACCACCTAATGCAGTACGCGTAATTAAGTTACGAGCACGAATAGTTAATTCACGCGGGTTGAAAGGCTTAGTAATATAGTCATCAGCACCAATTTCAAGACCTAAAATACGGTCTACATCGTTGTCACGGCCTGTTAAGAAAATAAGACCAACTTTGCGTTTTTGGCGTAATTCGCGAGCTAAAATAAGCCCGTTTTTACCTGGCAGGTTGATGTCCATAACTACAAGATTGACGTCATCGTTATTTGTAAGCTTATCATGCATATCATCGCCATCAATGGCTTCAATAACTTTGTAACCTTCGGCTTCAAATAAACTAACGAGGTTTAGTCTAGTTACGTCTTCATCCTCTACGATCAGAATGACTGGCGTTTGCATTTTTAATTAACCTTTTTGGAGTGTGTTTTATTTTAAAATCGGTGTGATCATCAAAACCGACTACTAGAATTATAGGATTATATCTAAATGTTAACAAGTAAAAACAAATTAGATAAAAACAGCTGCGCGCCCAAACCTACTTTGACGTATTATTAAAAACCGCGGCTTAATTGATACTTAACGTTGGATGTATAATTTGAATTATAAAGTCGAAGCCATTTCCCTTTAATAATTGATACATCCATCAACCACCTAAAGATACTTAAAATAATCAGACTAATTCAAAACGAAATTATATCACTTTACAATTTTTCATCAATGTATGTGATATGTTAAACACAATTAAGTTCATTAATTGTGTGAAAATACAGCATTAATGATACAACTGTTCAATGAGTGCTGTCATAGTATGGTCATAAAGTCGTAATTCAAGAGTAGACAACGGATTTATTTCACTTTTTAAAATAGCGTAATAATAAATCGTGCTCCTGATTGATACTCAGTATCTAACACAATTTCTCCAGCCAAAGCCTGGGTCACTAAGTTGTAAACTAAATGCATGCCTAATCCACTGGCTCCTTGACCGCGTTTTGAAGTAACAAAGGGGTCAAAAATTTTCGCTCTTATGTTGCTCTCTACACCTAGGCCGTTATCGGTGTAGGTAATTTGTGTTTTTGTGTTTGTTGCCACAATATCAATTTGCACTACATTGTCACCGCCAGCTACAAATCCGTGTAGTAAGGAGTTTAAAATTAGTTGATGGAAAACTTGCTGCAGTGGCCCTTTTTTACTTTCAACGGTTAAATCTGCTGGACAATTTATAAGAACTTTAGGGTTTTTAATTTTTAGCTCCTGCCCCATAGACAGTAGCGTATCGTTTATGAGTTGTTGTAAATTAACAGTACTGGTTATTTCATCGTCTTTGATCACCGCAACTTTTTTAAAGTTAGAAATGAGCTCTGCAACGCGGTTTAAGCTGCTATATATTAAGTCTAAGTTTTCGATACCATCGTTAGTAAATTGCTCGAATTGACTCGCTGTTAATGATTTATTATGAAAATTAACCTGTAGCTCTGCGAGTTTATCTCGCAGTAAAGTAGAGCCTGTAATACCAAGTCCAATTGGTGTATTTACCTCATGGGCAACCCCTGCCACCATTTGCCCCAATGAAGCCATTTTTTTATTTTCAACAATTTGAGTTTGGTATTGGTGCATTTTTTCCAGAGTAGTTAACAGCTCTTTATTAGCCTCTCTGAGTGCAATAGTGCGTTGGCTTACTTTCTCTTCAAGATTTGAGTTTAGCTGCTTAATTTCTTGTTTATCTTCTTCATGGCGCTCTATTTGCCTTTGCGTACGTGCAAGCATTACATTTAAGCTGTTAGACAGTCGGGTTATTTCAGTTAAGTTCGTCAAAGGCGCACGTGCATAGTAGTTATGATCTTTAGCTATGTTTTGTAGCAATAAGCTTAAGCTTTCAATCGGGCTGGCAATTCTTTTTTGTAGTCTTAAAATAATCAAAGAAATAAAGATGAGTATTAAAGCCATAATAACGATATCGATTACAATTTTTTTTGTTATTAGCTCATTTAAGTTATCTAAGCTGCCTCTAATATACACATAGCCTAGCAGCTGTTCATTATTGAGTATTGGGGTAATGTACTCAATATACTCATCACTAACCTGTGGTGCAGCAAAGTCATCAATATTGTCTGTTTTAATGGGCACTGGTGGTGATTTTCGCGCATTAAAACTGGTAAAGAACACCGGTTTATTGGTTTGCTCATCTAAAGCATATATATGTAAATTTGTGACGGATGATACTTGTTGAAGCAGCTTCAAACGTCTTTCTTCTGCAGGCCTATTTTTATTTAGTAATGAGGGCATCGCGTCGAATGCAATGATCTCTGATACCAAGACAAGTTTGCTAATGAGCTGCTTTTTTTGCTCTTGCGCACTTAAATAGGTAGAAATTGAAAGCGATAATAACAAACAGATAGCTGTTATAAGCATGATGGTTTTAAACAATATGCTACGAATGCTATTTTGCTCTACAGTTTTGGGCATTGCGAGAAGGTCATCCGTGTCAATTGTGAATCTAATAGGTAGTAGTTTAGCAAAAACAGAAAAAAGTGAAGTAAAAAGATTAGCTTAATTACACTTTTTATTTTTAGCTAATCTACTGATGAAACATAAATATGTGGCTAATACAGCCCATATTTATGTTTTGACAGGATATTAATAACTTATTTTAGCTACTGTATACGGCAAACTTGTTGTTTTTGAACACTGTGTGGTAGCTATCAAATTGATTTTCTAAAATAGGTGGGTATTTTAGAAAGCTATTTGCCACTATGGTCAGTTTGCCTACCTTAGTTAAATGTTGCTTTGCATGCGTTAAAAAAGATTCAGCAACGCTGTAGTCAGTTGCAATCCCGGTATGAAATGGCGGGTTGCTAATAATTAAATCAAACTTGCCAGTAATACTATTTAAACCATCACTGAGTATGGCTTCACCGTTTACATTATTTAGCTTCAGCGTTTGCGTTGTTGCATAGGCCGCAAGCGCACTTACGTCACTACAAATAAATGTCAGTGCTGGATTTTTTAGCCCTAAAAAAGTAGCAATAAGTCCCGCGCCACAACCAAAATCAAGTACTTTCCCGTGTTTTAAGTTAGGAGCATTCTCTAGTAGCATTTTCGTTCCAGCATCTAGCGCACCATGGTTAAACACACCAGGAATACTGACTGCTGTAAACTCAATATCGCTCACACATACCGTAAACTCTTTATGGTAAGTGCTAATATCAAACGCGCTATTAAGAGTAAGTTCGGAAAATGAATATAAAACACAGTGTTTTGCTGAGTCTATTTTATTACTAAACTCAGCCTTACCAGCGAGTTGCTTTTCAATTGACTTAACACCGCTCTTGTTTTCGCCAACGACTAGTAGCTCTGCATCTTTGCTTATCACTGCGCGTATGTTGTCTAACGCCATTAACAGCTCAGGTTTAGATTTAGGGTAATAAAGTATCACCAAATCATAATCGCTCGCATCAATAGTATGATTAACGGTTACATCAATACCTGATATGTTCTTTGCAAATTCACCATTAGCGTGGTTATAACTAAAAGCGGTTATTTTACTTTGTGGGTTGAGCGTTTTAAGCTCATTTAAAAAGCCATCTTGAACAAAGTTGACCACCAATATTGATTTACCCTTCAACTCTTCACTGTTGCGAAGTAATAGTAGGCTCGGATTGGTTAATACGCTCATAAATGGCTTTACCTTACTTGATTATTTAATTAACGGTTACTTAGTTCGTTCGAACATTAAATCCCATACGCCATGGCCTAAACGGTGACCACGCTGTTCAAATTTAGTCAATGGACGTAGCTCAGGACGAGGAACATAGTCGTTAGTCTCTGATTGGTTTTTGTAACCAGGGGCTGCTTGCATCACTTCTAACATATGCTCTGCGTAGTTTTCCCAATCGGTTGCCATGTGAAATACGCCGCCGATTTTTAATTTAGAACGCAGTTTTTCAGCAAACTCAGTTTGTACTATGCGACGCTTATGATGGCGCTTTTTATGCCATGGATCTGGAAAGAATAACTGTAAAGTTGATAAGCTTTCATCGCTTATGCAATCAGCAAGAACTTCTACTGCATCGTGTTCAAATACACGAAGATTAGTAACGCCAGCTTCATCAGCATCCATTAAGCACGCGCCAACGCCTGGGCGATGTACTTCTATACCGATAAAGTTAAGATGTGGTGCATTTTTTGCCATTTCAACCAATGACTTGCCCATACCAAAGCCAATTTCTAACACTACATCATTGTCATTGCCAAATACTGCGTTTAAATCAAGCAGGCCGTTTTTATGCTCAAGCCCCATTGTTGGCCAGCATTTTTCGATTGCAGCGGCTTGGCCTTTGGTTAATCGGCCTTCGCGTTTTACAAAACTACGAATAGTGCGGATATACTTACCTTCTTGCTTAGCTTGCTCAAGGTTGTTGTTACTTGATTCACTCATATTATTGGCCTGACAAAACAATGTGTTTAAAAATGGTTGCGTATTATCCCTGACCCGTGCGGGGTTGACAAGCTCTAGGGCGTTATAGCTTGATCTTTTCAACAACTCCAATAGACTGAGCCGCCATTGAGCATTAGTAAAAAAGTAAATATGTTGGATTTAAAAAAGCAGCAGTCTGATTGGTTTTCTAACCAAGTAGTTGATTGGTATCATCTCCATGGGCGCAAAACATTGCCATGGCAATTAGCTAAAACGCCTTATAAAGTGTGGGTGTCTGAGGTGATGTTGCAGCAAACTCAAGTTGTGACTGTTATTCCCTATTTCGAAAAGTTTATGCAAAGCTTTCCCGATATTATTGCTTTAGCAAATGCTGATGAAGATCAGGTTCTGCATCACTGGACTGGTCTAGGTTACTATGCACGCGCGCGCAACTTGCATAAAACGGCCAAAATAGTGCGAGACAAATATCAAGGCCAGTTTCCCAGCACACTTGAAGAGGTGATGGATTTACCCGGAATAGGGCGCTCCACTGCCGGTGCTGTTTTATCTTTATCGTTGGGGCAGCATCATCCTATTCTTGATGGCAATGTAAAAAGGGTGCTTGCGCGATTTTTCATGGTTGAAGGTTGGTATGGTGTCAAAAAGGTAGAAAATCAGCTGTGGCATTTAAGTGAACAACTCACCCCTAAAAATAATGTGACTGAGTTTAATCAAGCTATGATGGATTTAGGGGCAAGCCTTTGTTCACGAAGTCGTTTTGACTGTGAAGCATGCCCGTTAAAAACACAATGTGGTGCTTTTAATGCGAGTAAGGTTAAAGAGTTTCCACATTCTAAACCTAAAAAAGCAGTGCCTAAAAAAAGTTGTCATCAGTTAATTATTAAACATGACGACAAAGTACTCATGGAAAAGCGCCCAAATAGCGGTATTTGGGGCGGCTTATTTGGATTTTTTGAATTTAATGAGCACAGCGAGCTCGACACTTTTTTAGCACAACAAGGGCTAAAAAGTGAGCTTGAGATATTAGCGCCTTTTACCCATGTGTTCTCACATTTTGAGCTAACCATAAACCCACATGTGCTCAATGTTCAGCAAATTTCTGATGTGGTGAACGACAAGCAGTTAATATGGTATCCACTTGATCAATCAATAGAGGTGGGTTTAGCTGCACCGACTAAAAAGTTGGTTAAACAAATGAGCCCAATAGGTTAAACTAGCAGCATTTAGCGTTAGAGAGAATAAATCATGGCACGTACTGTATTTTGTCAAAAGTTACAAAAAGAAGCTGAAGGCCTTGGATTTCAACTTTATCCTGGTGAAATTGGCGAAAAGATTTTTAATAATATATCTAAAGAAGCATGGGGACAGTGGCAGCATAAACAAACGATGCTGATCAACGAAAAGCATTTAAATATGATGGACCCAGAGCATCGTACTTTTTTAGAAGAGCAAATGGTTGGCTTTTTATTCGAAGGTAAAGAGGTCGAGATTGAAGGCTATAAGCCAGTAGAAAAATAATCGTTAAAAAAGGGCTATAAAAGCCCTTTTTTGTTGTGCATACCTATGAACAGTTTAGTTAAATCAAGTCATCTTGTTGATCGTGGTTTCTAATTTGTTCTTTTAAAAATTGTGCTGCTCTTGAATATTCAATTTCGAGCTCATCTCTCATCTCAATTAACTCATCGGCATTGATTTCATCAGTCTTACACTTATCCTCAAATGACTGCGCTAAATCAGCCACAATATTAGCCCCCACTGTTTTTGATATAGATTTCAATTGATGGCAGGCAGCTATAATTTCACTTTGACTCTTTTGTAGTACCGCAAAGTTGATTGATTTAATTTGTTCTTGGCTTTGCTCTAAATACATTTTAAAGAAGCGAATTTTTTTAGCATCATCGCCATTTATATATTTATTGGCAGATTCCATATTAATAGGCATGGCTGGCTTTTCAGCTGAGCTAATTTGTTTTGGCTGTTTATTATCTAAATCGCTCCATTGATTTAATATGTCCTCAAGCGCATTTAACTCAATCGGTTTAGTTATAAAGTCATTAATTCCCACAGCTAAACAGCGCTCTCTTTCGCCTTTTAAGGCATTGGCTGTTACAGCAATAATATAAGGTTGGGCATCGATTGCTTCTAACAGTGCCGCTTCTTCTCTAATCTTTTCAACCATATCGTAGCCAGACATTTTCGGCATATGTAAATCGGTTAGGATGAGCGAATAGCTGTTTTTACGCCACATCTCTATGCCTTCCTCACCATTATTCGCTACTTCCACACTATACCCTAGTATATGTAACTGCTCGGTAAGTACCTCTTGGTTTAGTAAGTTATCTTCTACCAATAAAACAAGCCTATTTGCAGCGAGTGCTTCTTCTGAATTTAAGTAATGATTCATGCTCTTAGCTTTTTTTATTTGCTTAGGTTTATGTAAGCCCGCCGCAACCAAAATTGAAAGCATAAAGTTAGATTTGCACAGTGGTGAAGCATTAATATAAAAAATATTTTTATGATTAATAACGGCTTCATCTAGCTTACTTAATACCACCATTTGCTGATTATTATCTTCTAGTGAGTAAAGTAAACTTCTTAGCAAGGTGCTAATGCTACTCATGTCGTCAATACCATCAACAACCCAAATAATATCCTTTGTGTCTTGATGATTTTCTATGTCCTTTTGCTCATGGGCATAGGTTATTTTGGCACCCATGAATGACAAGTAACGATAAATTACCTTGCCGCGTTCAGCATTATCACTAACAACAACAACATGTTTGCCATTGAGTGTATTTTTATGAGCAAATTCAGTTTTACCTGCCGTTGAAAAAGGCAGTTCAACGGTAAATTCACTACCAATCCCTTCATGGCTTGTAACATTTATTGTACCAAGCATTAGCTCGGTTAAGCTTTTACAAATTGAAAGCCCAAGTCCTGTACCGCCAAATTCTCGGATAATTGAGCTTTCAGCTTGAGTAAACGGGCTGAATATTTTCCTTAATTGAGACTGAGTCATTCCTTTACCATTATCACTTACGCAAAAACGTAGCGTAAAATGATCGGCAGTGTTATGTGCAACTTCTACCGATATTTTCACCCTACCTTGGGTAGAGCCGTTAGTGCTGGTAAATTTAATGGCATTGCTACATAAGTTATAAAGTACTTGGCGAACCCTGACTGAGTCGCCCATAAGATTACTAGGAATATCGGGTGCAATTGATAAATCGAGTTCTAGGTGACGATTTTTTGCAACTGACGATAACACCTTTGCGACTTCTTCTAGTGTATCTGCAACAGAGAAGGGAGTCGGGTCTATATTGAGCTTTCCTGCTTCAATTTTAGAAAAATCCAAAATATCATCTAAGATACTGAGTAACGAGAATGCAGATTCACGAATAATTGTACTTAAACGTTGCTGCGCACCATCAAGCTCTGTTTGACGAAGTAAATCAATGGTACCGATTACGCCATTCATTGGTGTTCTTATTTCATGACTCATAGTGGCTAAAAAGGTGGTTTTAGTTTCACTGGCTTTTAGCGCTTTTTGCGTTTGTTTTTCTAACTCAAAGGTTCTGCTTTGTACTTCTGTTTCAAGGCTTGTTTGTAATTTTTTTAATTCTTTTTTCGCCGCTTGATCGTCAGCTTGAACCTTACTCACCTTTTTGAGTAACAAATTAACTTGTTGAGCTACCGTTTCTAAACCACCCTCTAGTTGCTCATTTAGGGTGCTTTGATAGTTATCATTTTGCGTAATTTCTTTTAGTTCTTGAGTAAGTGAATCAGTATTTTTATGTAATCGCTTGTTAATGTATTTATTCAACATGAATGCTAATACAAACAGCACTACCAGTGCAGCAAAGGCAACAAAATAGGCATTTAGTGGTGAGTGTTGATTTGATGGTGTAACTGAGGACTGTGTTTGCTCAATAATAAGCTCTCCAATTACCTGTCCCTCTGATGAGATCAAATGATGAAGAGTATTTTGTTCTTTAATATGTTTATTAACAGCTAAAGGCGCAATTGCTTTACTGTTATTACTATAAACTAACTCGGCTTGATTATTGGCATTAAAACGGTGGAGCGTATATTTATAATCATCATTGAGTAAGGTGGTGATATCGAGTAATTGTGTGACCTTGTCTTGCCCGTATATTGTTAATGCTTCTGCTAAAGGCTGATCAAGACGTTCAGCAAGTTTTGTTAACGATACACTAGAGGCTGGAGCAGATGCATTGTTATCAGCATTGCCTTGTGAATAAAGCGCAAAGGCGACTACAAATAATGCGGTTATTATAAGGTTACTAACTAAGAATAAAGGTAGTAGGCCTTTTATTGCTGAAGAGAGCTTACTCTGCATGAGTTTTCCTGTGGTCTTATTATTAAAACGGTAAGCCTGTACCGAAAGTTATTATTCAATCGTAACACCTAAAAAAAATAATTCACTACGTTTTTTAAACTCTTTTGTTGGATAAATACACTGTATTAACGAAAATAGCCTCGAGTTGTTTGAAAACCGTTCAAACGATTATAAAGAATAAAAAAAAAGTTGACTTGTAGGGGCAAAACTCGTTTAATACGCCGCACGCCCAGATAGCCAGTCAGTAAAGCTAGCTGGGGATTGTATTGAAAATCCGTTGAGATTTTTAATTAGCACTGTTTAAGTGCCTCGATAGCTCAGTTGGTAGAGCAGAGGATTGAAAATCCTCGTGTCCCTGGTTCGATTCCGGGTCGAGGCACCATTATTAAAGTAATAGTGTTTAAAATCATAACATTAAACATTATTACGCGTGCCTTAGCACACAGTTTAGTGTGCCGACTTAGCTCAGCTGGTAGAGCAACTGACTTGTAATCAGTAGGTCAACCGTTCGACTCGGTTAGTCGGCACCATTTATAAAAGTGAAATTGCTTAAAGCAGTTCACGAGCACTGTTTAAGTGCCTCGATAGCTCAGTTGGTAGAGCAGAGGATTGAAAATCCTCGTGTCCCTGGTTCGATTCCGGGTCGAGGCACCATTTATTAAAAGTTATCAATCTTTAAAATTGATAAAGTGCCTTAGCACACAGTTTAGTGTGCCGACTTAGCTCAGCTGGTAGAGCAACTGACTTGTAATCAGTAGGTCAACCGTTCGACTCGGTTAGTCGGCACCATTTACAATGTAACTAAAAAAAGAAACTGTAATCAGTAGTCTGTTCAAGTTACCCGTCGACTCGGTTAGTCGGCACCATTTATTTAAATAGTTAATTTAACTATTTGCACTGTTTAAGTGCCTCGATAGCTCAGTTGGTAGAGCAGAGGATTGAAAATCCTCGTGTCCCTGGTTCGATTCCGGGTCGAGGCACCATTTATACAAAGCCTCGCTAATGCGGGGCTTTTTTTTCTAAGTTTTTTCTATCCTGCTCTATTTTTCCAGTATGTCATAAACAGTAAGTCCCTCTGTCCTTTTCGTACCGCTTTGAGAACTTTATTCAGCTTTTTTGACTAAAAATTAGATTGTTTATTAGTTTGTGATCAATATGTTAATGATTGGCGTATCTACGGCACTTATAATTTCATCACAAAGTATGTAATGTTATGTAAAGTCAATTGAGCAACGTTTGCTAAAGTGCTTGAATAACATTCATAAATAGCATTAATCAGGTTTAAACATGATGTGGCAATATAAGCCATCTTTATTGGCAATAAGTATTATGCTGCTAAGTGGTTGTGCGAGTAACTTAAACCCGCAACTACGTGAGCAAGTACCGAACACACTTCCAGAACAGTGGCAACAAACAGCTGTTGAATCAGTAGTTGCTGTCAACGACACATGGTTTAATAAACTTGCTTCACCAACAGTAAAGCAGCTAGTTACTCAAGCGCTAAAAAACAATCAGCAACTATTGCAAAACCGTTTTGATGTAGAAATACAAAAACAGCAATTAATTGTCACCGGTGCCGCTTTATGGCCCAGTTTAGATATTTCAACGCGAGTAGGACGTAGCAAAGATAATCGTCCGGTTAGTTATAATAACTCAAGCTCTGTATCGTTAGAGTTAGGCTATGAAATTGATTTATGGGGTAAACTCTCGGATGCAAAGCGTAGAGACAACCTCAACTACCTTGCTCAGCAAGCTCGCTATGAGCAAACTAAACAACAGCTTATTGCAGATGTTATAACAAATTGGTTTAACTTAATCAGTGCAGAGCAATTACTTGGTTTGTTTAAGCGCAGAGAAGCTAACGCCCAGCAAAACCTCGAGATTATTGAGTCGGGTTATCGCCAAGGTTTAAATGAAGCGTTAGATGTTTATTTAGCTCGCAATGAGTTAAACAATGAACGCTCCCGTATAGCAACCCAAAAAGCAAATTTGACTCAAGCTGCACGTAGCCTTGAGCGTTTATTGGGGGAGTATCCAAAAGGATTGATAGCAGCGAATAACGACCTACCTGTAATTAATGACGACATTCCCCTTGGTTTACCGTCGGAGCTTATTACTCGCAAACCTGCGTTGCGTGCTAGTTGGTATCAGTTATTAGCCAGCGACGCTTCGCTTGCGTATGCGCATAAACAGCGTTTTCCGAGTTTAAATTTAGCGGCTGGTTTAAGCGATAGCACTAACAGGGTAAGCGACTTATTTTCTGCTTCAAGTCTTGCGTGGTCACTTATTGGTAGCATTTCAGCGCCTATTTTTGACGCTGGGCGTCTCGCTGCGAACGAGGAAATAGCCAGTTTACAAACGCAAAAGCAAGAGCAAGCCTATCTGCAATCTTTATATGATGCATTTGGTGATGTTGAAAATGCTATTACCCAACAACAATCTTTAAAGGCACGCTACCAAAGCACCTTGCAGGCACAAGAAAATGCCTTAGCAGCAGAGCAATTATCGTTTGAACAATATCAAAGTGGTTTAGTGAGCTACACCACCGTATTAGATGCACAAGCACGCTCGTTTGATGCACAAAGTTCACTGATTGAAATTAAAAATCAATTACTCATAAATCGCATTAAATTACATGTTGCTCTTGGGGGCGACTTTGCAAAATCAAGATCCGCACAGGATGAGCAAGCACTATGAAACTCAACAAACAAAAAATAATTGTTCCCGCTGCTATCATTATAGCGACCATTTTTTTGGTGATGTTTATTAAGGGAAACCCGCCTAAAGCATCACGTTTTTCAGCACCGCCAAAAGCAAAAATTAATGTAGCGGTAAAACCATTGCTGTTAATTGACTACCCCGTTGAAATTGATAGCTTTGGTACGGTTAAACCACGGACTCAAAGTATGTTGGTGGCTCAGGTTTCTGGGCTGATTATTGATATAAATGAGCAGTTCCGCGAAGGCGGCTTTTTTGAAAAAGGCGATGTGTTACTTCAGCTAGATGATCGCGATTTAAAAGCGGAAGTTAAATCAGCACAAGCTAATTTGCTCAATGCTGAGCAAAACTTATTAGAAGAGCAAGCGCGAGGCCGACAAGCGCTTACTGATTGGCAACGCTTAGGCAATGAGTCTGAACCGAGTATTTTAGTACTTAGAAAGCCACAGCTAGCTGCAGCGCAAGCACAGGTTTTGTCAGCACAAGCACAATTGGAAAAAGCGCAACTAAATCTTGAACGTACTAAAATTAAAGCCCCTTATGCTGGGCGAGTATTAAACCGCAGCGTTGATTTAGGTCAGGTGGTATCTAACAATATGCAGTTGGCGACAATTTATGCAACCGACAGTGTTGAAATACGCTTACCGATAAAGAATAAAGATCTGCCTTTTATTAATTTACCTGAGCAATATCGAGATGGTGCTAAAAATCAGCGTGGCTCAGCGGTTAATTTCACTTCAGATTTAATTGGCGAGCAACAATGGCAAGGCCAACTTATTCGTACTGAGGGCGCAATAGATGAAAGTGCTCAGCAATTGTATGTGGTGGCTAAAATTAATGACCCTTATAAATCAACCAGTGATAATCAATACCCAGTAAAAATAGGGCAATACGTTAAAGCTAAAATTAATGGTAAAGTCGCCTCTCAGGTACTCGTTATTCCCAATAGTGCGATATATCAAGGCAGTTATGTTTATGTGGTTGAAAATGGCACACTACAGCGTAAAAATATTGCTTTAGCGTGGCAAAATGCGCTGCAAGGCATTGTGAGTAAAGGTCTTGAAGCGGGTAGTCAATTAGTGCTGACGCCACTGGGGCAAGTGAGTTCAGGTACGCCAGTGCAGATAATGGATGCGACTCCTAAAGCACAAAAACCAGGAGAGCAGCCATGATCGCTTGGTTTACACGTAACCATGTGGCTGCCAACTTACTGCTAATTAGTATTGTGTTGGGCGGCCTATTCAGCCTGTCTTCTAAGTTACCGTTAGAGGTGTTTCCCTCGTTTGTTTCTGATCGTATAAATATTAGTGTGAGTTTACGTGGTTCAACCCCAGAAGATGCTGAAAAAGGGGTCACCATACGAATAGAAGAAGCATTACAAGATCTCGAAGGTATTAAACAAATATCGAGCCGCTCTTCTGAGGGGTCATCACAAGTGAGCGTTGAGGTTGACACTGGCTACGACGAGCGTGAATTGTTAGCGGATATAAAGAGCCGTGTCGATGCCATTAATACCTTTCCAGCCGATGCAGAAAAACCAGTAATAGGGTTAATCCAGCGTAAGCGTGAAGTAATAGCAGTCACTGTTTCAAGTGACTACAACGAAAAAGAAACCCTAGAATATGCAGAGCAAGTCCGTGATGAATTACTGCGTATTCCGGCGATTACCCAAGTTGAACTTAGTGGCGTACGTAATTATGAGCTGGCAATCGAAGTAAGCCAAGATACGCTGCGCCAATACGATTTAACCTTGGCGCAAATATCCAGTGCCATTGCCAATTCAAGTTCTGATATTTCAGCAGGAAACCTTAAAACAGAGGGCGGCGATGTACTTATTCGCTCTAAAGGGCAAGCTTACCGCAAAGATGAATTTGCAAGCATTGTGATAAAAAATCAAGCCGATGGCACTATTATTCGCTTAAGTGATATTGCAACCATTAATGATGATTTTGAAGAAACCCCTGTGCGCACCCGCTTTAATGGCAAACAAGCCGCATTTATCGATGTGTACCGCATTGGTCCGCAAAGTGCGATAGAAGTGGCCGATGCAGTTAAAAACTATATTACCAGTGAGCAAGCTAATTTACCGCAAGGGTTTTATTTAAGCTATTGGGATGATGACTCTGAGGTAGTAAAAAGCCGTATTGCTACCCTAACTAGCAATGCTTTACAGGGGGGTATTTTGGTACTGGGGTTACTGACATTATTTTTAAGACCTGCCATCGCGTTTTGGGTATTTATTGGTATTCCGGTTTCATTTATGGGCGCGTTTATGGCAATGGCCGCCTTTGACGTGACCATAAATGTGATCAGCTTATTTGGTTTTATATTGGTGCTAGGGATTGTGGTGGACGATGCCATTGTTACCGGTGAAAACGTGTATACCCATTTAAAAACCGCCAAATCGGGCGAAGAGGCTGCTATAAAAGGAACTCAAGAAGTAGCCACGCCAGTTACATTTGGCGTGTTAACCACCGTGGCCGCTTTTTTACCGTTAGGTTTTATAGAAGGCGCACGAGGCGCTATTTTTGCGCAAATTCCGGTGGTGGTTATTCCGGTATTATTGTTTTCATTGATTGAATCTAAATTTGTGCTGCCAGCGCATTTAAAATATATCAAACTGCGCCAGCAAAAAGGCAAAGGTTCTAAATTAGAGCAACTCCAACAACGTTTTGCAGATGGTTTTGAGCATGCCATTTTAAAATATTACCAACCCGTATTAGGGCTAGCGCTACGCAACAAACTGGCCACAGTCAGTTTATTTATGGGCGTGTTTTTAATTATTTTAACCATGATCACCAGTGGTTGGACTAAGTTTATTTTCTTCCCACGTATTCCCAGTGAAACAGTTCGGGTTAATTTAACTTTTCCTGCGGGAACACCGTTTGAAGTCACGAATAAATACATTATTGATATGTCAGATAAAGCCAGAGAGCTTCAGCGTAAGTATCAAGATGAAGAAACAGGGCAAAGTATTATCCTTAATATTCTAGCGAGCACTGGCGGGCGAGGCGGTGCGGCTAATTCGGGTAGTGTGCGCTTTGAAATCACCCCAGCAGAACAACGAGAGTCTGATATTGGTTCGCGTGAGTTGGTAAAAGAGTGGCGGCAATTAATAGGGGTGATCCCTGGGGCTGAAAGTCTCACATTTAGAGCCGAAATAGGTAGAAGCTCAAACCCAATTGATATTCAATTATCGGGTAATTCCATTACCACACTGCAAACAGTGGCTGAGCAAATTAAACAACGATTGGCCACTTATCCAAGCGTGTTTGATATTGCCGATAGCATGTCTGATGGTAAAGAAGAGCTACAAATAGAGCTAACAGAGCAAGGGCTTGCACTTGGATTAAATAGAGTTGATGTATCAAGACAAGTACGTAACTCGTTTTTTGGTGTACAAGTACAGCGCATTCAACGCGGGCGTGATGATGTGCGCGTTATGGTGCGCTTACCTATAGATGAAAGGCGCTCAGTTGCTGATTTAAAAGATATATTAATACAAACGCCTAATGGTGGGCGAGTGCCGCTGTCACACGTTGCTACTTTAGTACCTGGCCAAAGTCCATCAACCATTACCCGTATTGATCGTTACCGTACTCTTAATGTGTCGGCGGATGTAGAAAAAACCGATACCAATATGACCGTGCTTCAAGCTGATTTAAAAACCTACTTAGATGAACTGGTGCAACAATACCCAGGTGTAAGCCATTCATTAGAAGGTGAAGCCAAAGAGCAGCGCGAATCGTTTGGTTCGTTACTGTGGGGAATGGTATTTGTATTTTTTGTAATTTATGGGTTGCTCGCAATTCCCTTTAAATCGTACTTACAGCCACTGGTGGTGATGAGCATTATTCCTTTTGGCATGATTGGCGCAGTAATTGGCCATTGGATCATGGCTATGGAGCTTACCATTATGAGTTTGCTGGGAATGCTCGCGTTAATTGGGGTCGTGGTGAACGACTCGTTAGTATTGGTTGATTTTATTAATAAAAAGCGCAGTGAAGGGCTCGATTTAATGGAAGCTGTTAAAACCGCCGGCGTAGCGCGTTTTCGCCCGGTTATGCTAACTAGTTTAACCACCTTTATAGGCTTAATGCCGCTGCTGTTTGAAAAGGCGACTCAGGCGCAGTTTTTAATTCCTATGGCAGTAAGCCTAGGTTTTGGGATTATATTTGCGACCTTTATAACCTTATTACTCGTTCCGGTTAACTATATGCTGATGGAGCGCTTTCAAGGCTGGTTTAAGTAAGTGCAGACTACATAGATAAGTAGAGGTTTCAGGCACTAAGTTTCAGGTACTAGTAAGTAAAGCATCGGACTGTAAAAATTCAGTTCGGTGTTTTTTATAATAACTAGGTGATTAATAAAATAAGGATATAAAAGTAATTGCAGGGGAATTAAAGTTATTGGAGGTGTTCCCCGAGAATGCGGTGCCCGGTGTCAGTCCTGAAACCTTGAGGTTTCAGGGCGGAAATCTGCGGTTTACCGTAGGCTTCTCGGTACATGCCGAGCTTGCACAATAGTAGACGAACAAAAATCCTGGTATAAAATTTATCGGCTCAGGGACTTAACCAAGCTCCTGCACCCCAGGGAACAAATTCAGTATATAAGACATATTCCAATCCTTAAACCCCAAACGCAAAAAATTAAACTGTTCGCTCAGTTTTCCTGCAAATTTAGGGTCTGTTGACCTTTGCGGATTAAAATTTGTTCAAACTAGGGGCGGTTTAATCGCGGCGCGAGGTTTGTAACCTAGTGGGCTCGATAACTGCTCCTGCGTTATTCTACTGACTTACATCCATGTAAGAATAAGTAAAAACCGAGCAAAGCTTCCGCGTCCTGCTCACGCCCCTTACCTACATCCATGTAGGCAACAAAGAGTAAATCGCCCCTAGGTAGAACTCTTCGGGCTGCGCCTGTTTGGCATTGATGCTGCGTTATCGCCTATTTATGGGGAATAACCACACCACATAGGCTCTGCCTTGCTTAAATACCAAACAGGCTGCTGAAAATTTAACCTTGAAGGGTCAACAGACCCTAATCTTGTATTTACTTTTAAGATTGCTTTTTGAACTTAATCAGCTTTTCAATCGCTTGCTTTTGACCTCAGTCATAGAATTCATTGGAGTTGCTTTTTATCGAGTGGTAGCATTGCTTTAATTAGCAAAGCGAAGACGTCATTATGAATAACTTACCAGATTACGAAAAAGCCCAACTTCTTTTAGAGAAAAACGAAATATTTGTATCACCTGCTGAAGCGCATGGCGTTATTAGCGGCTTACTTGCTTGTGGGCTAAGCATTGACGATAAAGAATACTTAGGCTTACTGAGCGACGTATTTAATGATGGCGAGTCGTTTAGCAACGATTTAAAACAGTTTTTTGGTAAAGTTTATCAACAAGTTGTTGAAAGCTTTAACAATGAAGAGTTTCAATTTGATTTGTTTTTACCGAGTGATGACGAAACACTCATCGATCAAGCCAATGGGCTCGTATCATGGGTAGCTGGGTTTATGCTGGGCTTTGGCTTAAAGCAAAAAGACTATGGCAAGCTGTCGGCAGATGTAAAAGAAGTGATTAGCGACTTTAGCGAAATTACGCGCCTTGATACAACCTTTGAAGAAACCGAAGAAGATAGCCAAGCACTACATGAAGTGATTGAGTACGTACGCGTATCGGCGTTACTGTGTTTTGCTGAACTTGGCAAAGAGCAAAACCCACAAAGCAACAAAAAAACACTGCATTAATTTAGTAATACAACAAAAGTAATGGGTTAGTTATTAATGGTTGAAATACAAAAGTCAGAGTTTAAAGCGCGCCGCGAGCGTTTATTGGCGGCAATGGATAGCAACAGTATTGCGATAATTCCTGCTGCAACCGAGCTCACACGTAGCCGAGATACTCATTATCCGTTTCGACAAGACAGTGACTTTTTTTACTTAACTGGTTTTAACGAACCCGATGCGGTATTGGTGTTATGCAAAGACAGTGATACGCCTTCTATATTGTTTTGTTTAGATAAAGATAAACTTGCAGAGGTATGGCACGGCAGGCGCATTGGTTTTGAAAAAGCGCAAAGCGAATACTTATTCGACAAAACTTATGCATTAAGTGAACTAAACGAACAATTATTGAATTTGGTGAACGGCCAACAGATTTTATTTTATGCACAAGGGACGTATCCTGCCTTCGACGGCAAAGTATTTTCAATGCTCAATACTTTGCGTAGTGCCCCCAAAAAAGGCGATACAGCACCGAGTACAATTAAAGATATTCGCCCTTTATTGCATGAAATGCGCTTATTTAAATCGCCAGGCGAAATTAACATTATGCGTGAGGGCTGTGAAATAAGCGCTCGAGCACACATGCGAGCCATGCGTTTTTCCCACGTTGGCGCAACCGAGTTTCAACTAGAGGCAGAGCTTCATCATCACTATGCAATGAACGGTGCGCCACATCCTGCTTATGGCACTATTGTCGGCAGTGGCGATAACGCCAATATTTTGCACTACACCCAAAATAGCGACGTATTAAACAATGGCGACTTAGTACTGATTGATTCAGGTTGTGAGCTACAAGGTTACGCCGCCGATATAACGCGTACTTTCCCCGTTAATGGTAAATTTAGCACCGAGCAAGCTGCGCTTTATAATATTGTACTCAAAGCGCAAGAAGTGGCATTTAGCGAAGTAAAGCCCGGTGGCTACTTATCGCAGGCTAATAAATTAGCTATGCAAGTGCTAACCCAAGGGTTACTCGATTTAGGTATTTTAACCGGCGATTTTGATGAGCTAATGGCGCAAGGAGCCTGTAAAGAATACTACATGCATGGTCTTGGCCATTGGTTAGGACTCGATGTTCACGATGTAGGTGGTTACAAGGTTAATAACCAAGAGCGTGCTTTTGAACCGGGTATGGTACTGACCATTGAACCTGGGCTTTATATTAATAAAGATTCAAACGCACCCAAAAAATACCAAGGCATAGGTATTCGTATTGAAGATAACTTATTAGTAACTGAGTCTGGTCACGAAAACTTAACGATTACCGTGCCTAAAAAAATTAGCGAAATAGAAGCGTTAATGCAAAGCGCTAAAAACGCATAAGCTTGGAGATAAAAGTGGCTAAGCAGTTTGATGTTGTAGTTATTGGCGGTGGTTTAGTGGGCGCAAGTTGCGCACTGAGTATAAGTAAAAAAAATCCCAGCCTACATATTGCCGTGGTTGAAGCAAACCAAGTAACCACAGATTATCACCCAAGTTTTGACGACAGAAGCATCGCACTTGCACAGCAGTCGGTGGAGTATTTACAAAGCCTCAATTTGTTTGAAATAAACGCTCCCTATGCGGCGGCCATAAAAAAAGTCAGTGTGTCAGACAAAGGGCACTTTGGTAAAACCCACATACAGTGTGATGAATTTGCAAAACCCTCATTAGGCTATGTGGTAGAGGTAAACCCATTTGGCAGAGCGCTGCATCAACGTTTAACGCAATCAAATATATCGCTTTTTTGCCCTAATAGCGTAACGGCGATAAAACAAAATGCCGAAAGTAATGAACTGACATTACAAAGTAGTGAAAAACTAAGCGCTAAGCTGTTAGTGATTGCCGACGGTGCACAATCGCCAACCCGTCACTTGCTAGGCTTAGGTTTCAATACCCAGCCTTATGAACAAGGCGCGATTATTGCCAATATAGAAGTGGCTGGTGGACACCATCATCAGGCGTTTGAGCGTTTTACTCAAAACGGCCCAATGGCCTTATTACCCATGAGTAATAACCGCTATTCGTTAGTATGGTGTATGCGTCAAGAGCATATTGAGCAGCATATGGCATTAAGTGAGTCAGACTTTTTAAGCGTACTGCAAACCACCTTTGGTTATCGTGCAGGGCAATTTATAAAAGTCGGTATGCGCGCCAGTTATCCGCTGGTTTATGGGCAAGTCGAATCGTTGACAGCGCACCGTACTGTGGTAATAGGTAACGCGGCACATGCAATTCACCCCATTGCAGGTCAAGGCTTTAATTTAGGGCTGCGCGACGTACAAGTGCTTAGTGACTTAATAGCAAACAGTGAACACGATTTAGGTAGTTATGCCTTTACTCGTCAATATTCAATTAAGCGCAGTGATGATATAAACACCGTGATGACATTGACCGATGCCTTGGTTCGACTTTTTTCAAACTCATCACGGGTGTTAGCGCTTGGTCGTAGTATTGGGCTATTTTCAATGGATTTATTCCCCGCATTCAAAGCCCCATTGGCTAAACAGTTAATGGGACAAGTTAAACAAGGTACACGTTTATGAAACAAGTACAGGTTTGTATAGTGGGTGGTGGCTGCGTAGGTCTAACGCTGGCGCTAGGGCTTGCTAAAGCAAATGTCAGCGTGGTTGTGTTAGATGCTGCGCCAACTCAAGCTCCACCGAGCGATGACTATGGTTTACGTGTAAGCGCATTGAGCATTGCCAGCCAAACATTGCTCGAGCAGTTAAATGTATGGCCACACATAATAGCTGAGCGTGCTTGTGCTTATACGCACATGGATGTACGCGATGCCGACAGCTTTGGAAAAATAGCCTTTAATAACGAGCAACTTGAGCTTGAGCATTTAGGGCACATTGTTGAAAACGATATTATTCGCTTTGCGCTAATAAAAGAGCTTGAGCAACAAAGTAATGCCACAGTGATGTTTGATACTGAGTATCAGCAAATACATCAAAGTGAGTCTGATGTATTTATTAATTTAAAAACTGGCGAACCTATTATTGCTAAGTTGCTGGTGGCGGCGGATGGGGCAAATTCAGCGATTCGTAAACAGTTTAATATGGCGCTGAGCTTTAAAGATTACGATCACCATGCGTTAGTAGCGACAGTTAAAACCAAAGAGTCACATGCAAATACCGCACGCCAAGTATTTTTACCAACGGGGCCACTAGCGTTTTTACCACTAAGCGATGAGCATACTCATTCAATTGTGTGGTCAACCAGCCCCAATCATTGCGATGAATTGTTAGCAATGGACGACACCGCCTTTAATAAAGCAGTTATGGCTGCCATAGATGGCCAATGTGGTTTATGTGAAGTGCAAAGTAAGCGCGTCGCGTTCCCACTTAAAATGCGTTACGCCCAACAATGGGTTAATGGCAAGGTGGTGTTAATGGGCGATGCAGCGCATACCATTCACCCTTTGGCAGGGCTTGGTATGAACCTTGGCCTAAAAGATGCGGCTTATTTAATTGAGTTATTAACAAGAGATAGCGAGGAGTTTGCAAGTACTCCCACACTGCGTGATTACGAGCGCACCCGTAAGCTCGACGCACAAAAACATATCGCTATGATGCAAGGACTAAAAGAGCTATTTGAAGGTGCAAACCCAGTTAAAAAGCTTATTCGTGGAGTAGGGTTATCACTAGTTGATAACTTGGGTCCAATCAAACACCTATTCGCTAACGAAGCGATAGGGAAGTGATGAAGACAAGCTGTCAGTTTTTAGCTATCAGCTTTCAGCCAAAGAAAAACCGATGTTTAGTTTAAACATCGGTTTTTTTGTTTTCAGCCCCTAAACCACCTACTGAAGTAGGTGGTTTAGGGGCTGAAAATTAAAAAAGCTACGCTTTTCGCGCCGATCCAGCTCGGCGTCTACCACTAAAAATTTAAACACTTATCTTTATTTTACTTGTTGATATCAAGGGAACCCCAATAATGTCTTCCCGAAACCCGAAACCCGAAACCCGAAACCCGAAACCCGAAACCCGAAACCTTTAACACTTATCTATCAAGGCTTAAAAAACCTGCTTGCTTAATTATCCTACTAGGCGTAAAATGCGCGCTCATTTCGGCTTTTAAACTATTAATTCCTTGCCTTAAACCGACCGGCCGAAACGGTAGAAGGCTCTATTAACCGTAAGGAATATCCATGCGTCATTACGAAATCGTATTCATGGTTCACCCTGATCAGAGTGAGCAAGTTGCTGGTATGATCGAACGTTATACTGGTTCTATCACTGAAGCAGGTGGTACTATCCACCGTCTTGAAGACTGGGGCCGTCGTCAACTGGCTTACCCAATTAACAAGCTTCATAAAGCTCATTATGTTCTTATGAACGTTGAAGCACCAACTGAAGTAATCAGCGAGCTAGAAACTACTTTCCGCTACAACGATGCAGTGCTTCGTAACTTAGTTATGCGTACTAAAAACGCTGTAACTGAAGCGTCTCCTCTTGTAAGAGAAGAGAAGAAAGAAGCACCAGCTGCTTAATTGTTTTGAGTCCTAGCATGGCACGTAGTCAGCAGTTACTATAATGGTTAGCCCATATACGAATCAGCTGGTTATATCGGGGGTTGTTTGTAAAACACCCAAGTTTAGCCAAAGCCCCGCGGGTATACCGCATTGTATTTTTGTTGTAGAACATAAATCAATGCAAGTTGAAGCAGATCTTAACCGTAATAGTTATGTGAGGCTTCAGGTGGTTGCCAGTGGTAAGCAAATGCAACAACAGACTCAACATTTGCACGTTGGGCAGGCATTGCAAGTGAGTGGTTTTTTAAATCGCCACGAAGGTCGTAACGGCCTTAGCCAATTGGTTTTGCATGCTCAGCATATAGAAAGAATTATTTGAGGAATTAATCTCATGGCACGTTATTTCAGACGTCGTAAGTTCTGCCGCTTTAAAGCGGAAGGCGTACAACAAATCGATTACAAAGATCTAGCTACTCTTAGAAACTATGTTACAGAAAGTGGCAAAATCGTACCTAGCCGTATCACAGGTACTAGCGCTAAATACCAGCGCCAGCTAGCAACTGCTATTAAGCGTGCTCGCTACTTAGCCCTTCTTCCATACACTGACTTACATAAGTAAGCAGCGGATTAACACGTTTTTAAAAGGTGTAGAAACATGCAAGTTATTCTACTAGATAAGATCGCTAACCTAGGTGGCCTAGGTGACCAGGTTGTTGTTAAATCTGGCTTCGCACGTAACTTCCTTTTCCCACAAGGTAAGGCAGTTCCTGCAACTAAAGCAAACATTGAAACGTTTGACGCACGTCGCGCAGAACTAGAAGCAAAAATCGCTGAACAGTTAACTGCAGCACAAGCACGCGCTGACAAACTTGAAGCATTAGCAGAAGTTACATTAGTATCTAAAGCTGGTGACGAAGGTAAATTATTCGGTTCAATCGGTACTCGTGACATCGCTGACGCTATCTCAGCTGTTGGTGTTGAAGTTGCTAAATCAGAAGTTCGTTTACCTCTAGGTACTATCCGTGAGACTGGCGAATTTGACGTTGCAATCGCAGTACACTCAGACGTAACAGCTACTATTAAAGTAATCGTTATTGCTGAAGCTTAATTTTTAAAATTAAGTTAAAAAAAACCGTGCTTTGCACGGTTTTTTTGTATCTAAAATTTGTAATTCAAAACAATAAATTGTTTGCTGTGGGTAAAATTAAGCACGTTTCTAAAATAAAGCTTCATTTTCTACAAATATTTTCTATTTCATTTAAACCTTTCTATTTCTTCTCACGTCTAATAAGTTAAATTGCAATTACATAATTATAAACAGGAAAAATTTGCGATGTTAATGGACGCTAATCAGCCAATAACTGATCAAGTGCAGCAAATGCTTATTGATCAAGTTAAAAACGGCGACCAGTTAGCCTATAAAGCGCTCTATGACATGCATAAAGCAAAAGTTTATGGCTTATGCCTGAGGCTTATAGCCGATGAGGAGTATGCACAAGATGCTACCCAAGAAGTATTTGTGCAAGTATGGAACAAAATAGCGCAATTTGATGGACGTTCGCAGTTTTCCACTTGGCTTTATAGTGTCGCCAGTAATATTGCTATTAGCTATGTGCGTAAGCAAAAACATTGGCTTAATAAAGTTATTAGCTTTGAACAAAGCGGTATGGATGAGCAATCTGCAAATGACTGCAATGGCTTAAATGGCTTAGATAAATTAATCGTTAGGCTGCCTGAGCGTGCAAGAATGGTATTTGTACTGTATGCCGTTGAAGGTTATAGGCATGAAGAAATAGCAACCTTGCTAGGCATGGCTGTAGGCTCTAGTAAGGCGCAATATCATCGTGCAAGGCAATTATTAAAACAGTGGTACGAAAATGAGTAAAACAAATTTTGATGACTACTTAAATGAGTCGCTAACACAATTAAATAAAAATATAACACCCGATAAAGAGCTCTGGGATGGGATTGAGCGCGCCATAATGACTAATAAGCAGGCAAGTACAGTTAAGAGTGTAGTTTGGCCGAAGCTAACTGCTATTGCGGCATGTTGTGTGGCTGCTTTGGTTAGCACTATGGTGTTTTTTACATCTCCAGAGACAAATACCGCTGTGGCGATGAGTGATTTTTTTACTAAGCAAAAACAAAGTTTACTTGTTCAATACCAAAGCCAAGCGGCATTAACAGATAACTGGCAAGTGCAGCTAAAAGAACTTGAAGATGCTGAGCAGGCTATAAAGCAAACACTTGAAAATGAACCACAAAATAAGGCGCTACTGTCTATGTTAGCGCAAGTATATCAACAACAACTCGACTTAATTAACAAGGTGCATGCACCGCGTTGGCAACAAATCTAGGAGAAATAAATGAAAGCAATAATACTTGGAATAGCTTTATTACCAATGGCTGTATTTGCCGGTGAAAAAATAGAACAACAAATTGAAGTACCAAACGGTGGCGTTATTCATATAGAAAATCAGCGCGGCAATGTAAATATTATGGGCTGGGAGAAAAATCAATTTAAAGTGAGCGGCGAGCTTGACGATAAAGCACAAGGCTACACTCTTAAAACACAGGGTAATAAAACTCAGTTTATTGTAAAAATGCCTGATCTTTCAAATTGGGATAATAACAATAATGGCTCAACGCTAACTATTTTCATGCCTCAAAGCAGTGCGCTGGAGTATGTTGGGGTTAACGCTTCGGTAACTGCAAAAGAGTTAAAAAGAGGCACTGAAATTGATGTAGTCAATGGCGCCATTACAGTAAATGATCTTAACGGCGATATTAAGCTTACTAGTGTTAACGGTGACATCAACGCAAAAAACCTCAGTGGTAAAGTGCAATTTGAAACTGTAAATGGCGCAATTGATGATCAGCAATCTAACGGAGAAGTTCGTTTTAATGCGGTTAATGGGAATATAAAATCAAACTCGACTGCTAATGATATTCGCTTAGAAAACGTAAACGGTGATATCAATCTTACCTTCGATGCAATCAAAGAGTTACAAATAAGCACTGTAAATGGCGAAGTTGAAGTGCGTATTAATCGCCTTTTAAGTGATGCTGATGTAAGTTTTGAATCTGTAAGTGGCAATGCTGAGTTTTACTTTCCAGCTGATTTATCGGCACAATTTGAAGTGCAAGCCCATGCCGGCGGTAAAATTGACAACCAGCTAACGAGCGACCAAGTGCAAAAAGCCAAGTATGGCCCAGCTAGTGGAATTAAGTTTAATGCTAATGGCACCGATGCCAGTGTAGAAATGAATACCATAAGTGGGACGATTGGACTTAAGCGCCAATAATCATCCATTTTATTTTAAGTTACAAAAAGCAGGAAAGATTTCCTGCTTTGCTATTTGCACAGCCCTGCCAAGTCGATAGAATAGAGCCATTCAATTTTAGTACTGTGAAGTTATGGCCAAACCAGATAAGCAAGTCGACACTCTTAAAGTTCCTCCCCATTCAATAGAAGCTGAACAATCTGTTTTAGGTGGTTTAATGCTTGATAATCAAGCATTTGATCGCGTAGCTGAACTTGTTGTGTCACAGGACTTTTATACCCGTACCCATAAGCTTATTTTTGAGGCAATGACAGCACTGGCTGAAATTGGCGATCCGATTGATTTAATTACTATTTCTGAAAGTTTAGAAAAAAATAATCAGCTTTCAGGGATTGGTGGCTTTGCGTATTTAGCCGAAATAGCTAAAAACACCCCAAGTGCTGCTAATATTGATGCTTACGCTAGCATTGTACGCGAGCGCGCCGTTGTTCGTGAAATGATTGGTGTTGCCAATGAAATAGCCGAAGCGGGCTTTAATCCTGAGGGGCGTACTAGCCACGACTTACTTGATTTTGCTGAAAGTAAAGTCTTTAAAATTGCTGAGCAGCGTACAAAAAGTAGTGAAGGCCCACAAAGCATTCACAACATACTTGAAAAAACCGTTGATAAAATAGAAGAGCTTTATCAGTCACCACAAGATGGTGTTACCGGTGTAAGCACAGGTTACGCTGATTTAGATAAAATGACGACTGGTCTGCAGCCCTCAGATTTAATTATTGTAGCAGCACGTCCATCGATGGGTAAAACTACCTTTGCGATGAACCTTGCTGAGCATGCAGCAATGACCCAAGACAAGCCTGTACTTATCTACTCACTAGAGATGCCCTCTGAACAAATTATGATGAGGATGCTGGCGTCCCTTGGCCGAATTAACCAAACCAAAGTACGTACTGGTCAGCTAGATGACGATGACTGGGCGCGCCTTTCATCAACCATGGGGTTACTCATGGAAAAAGGCAAAATGTATGTTGATGACGCCTCAGGCTTAACACCCACTGATGTACGTTCACGTGCACGTCGTATTGCCCGCGATCATGGTGGTATTAGTATGATCATGGTCGATTACCTACAATTAATGCGCGTACCTAGCTTGTCAGATAATCGTACCTTAGAAATTGCCGAAATTTCACGTTCACTTAAAGCATTAGCAAAAGAATTACAGTGTCCGGTTGTTGCACTATCGCAGCTTAACCGTACCCTAGAGCAACGTGCTGATAAACGCCCAATTAACTCAGATTTGCGTGAGTCGGGCTCTATTGAGCAAGATGCCGATTTAATCATGTTTATTTATCGTGACGAAGTATACAACGAAGACAGTACTGATAAAGGTGTTGCAGAAATTATCATTGGTAAACAGCGTAACGGTCCGATTGGTAAAGTGCGCCTAACCTTCCAAGGTCAATTCTCTCGCTTTGATAATTACGCGGGGCCTGCTGTAGATGATGATTACTAATGCGCTTAGCTATTGCCGAAATTAACTTACAAGCACTTGCTCATAATTTAGCGCAAGTGCGACAGTTTGCGCCTAACAGTAAAGTTATGGCGGTATTAAAAGCCAATGCTTATGGCCATGGTTTAGTAAAAATAGCGCAGCACCTTAATGATGCCGACGCATTTGCAGTGGCACGAATAGATGAAGCGCTCGCACTGCGAGCAGGCGGGCTGACCAAGCCTATTGTGTTGTTGGAAGGTTTTTTCCATCAAGATGACTTGCCGATTTTATTAGCCAATAACTTTCAAACCATAATCCATGATGAAAACCAGCTCAGAGCACTTGAAAATTCAAAGCTCGATGCACCAATCAGTTGCTGGTTAAAAATCAATACGGGTATGCATCGTTTAGGGGTTGCACCGACGCAATTGAATGATTTTTATCAGCGCTTGCAAGCGACTGATAACGCTAAAGATACAATCAATTTAATGACGCACTTTTCCAGTGCCGATGATGTTAATGATCCCAAAACAGCTGAGCAAATTGCTTTGTTTGATTCATTAGTGCAAGGCAAACAACAAGCACATTGTTTAGCAAATTCGGCCGGTATTATTGCTTGGCCTGCCGGTCATGGCGAGTGGGTGCGTCCAGGCTTGATGATGTATGGTGTATCACCAATGCTTAACACTTCAGGCAAAGATCATCAGCTTAAGCCGGTGATGCGCTTAACCACTAAGGTCATTGCAATTCGCGATGTTGATGCTGCGCAAGGTGTTGGTTATGGTGGCAGTTGGCAAAGTACTCAGCCAACTAAGCTTGCAGTGGTTGCTATGGGCTATGGTGATGGTTATCCGCGTCATGCTAAACATGGTACCCCAGTAGCGATTGCTGGCAAACGTTATGGTATTGCTGGCAACATCTCTATGGATATGATCAGTGTTGATATTGGTGAAAATGCTGATGGCATCAAAGTCGGCGATGAGGTAGTAATGTGGGGCCCTGAGTTGCCGGTAGAAGAAATTGCACAATGTGCTGATACTATATCTTACGAGTTATTGTGTAATATTACACCGCGCGTAAGTTATGAGTACCAGCGCTAATATTTATTTTAAAAATACCCATTAAGTTTACATTGCTAGAATGATCGTGATGCTCACTTAATCGGTATCGTTACTCTTTTATAAAGTAAATATCGCTAAAGCCCATGCGAGCAAATTCTTGATCACGAAAGTTACGCACTGCCGATGACCCTTTAGAGGTCATTTCAATTTGGCGTACCATGTTTAAGTAGTTAGTTAAATCGATACCTTCGGCAGCCGCAATAGCCTGATACATATCGTGGTATTTATCTTTGGCGAAGTTAATTTCGCGCGGTTGATTTTTAAAAGTGTAGGTAATTCTGCGTGCCATAATGAGCTCATTTAAATTGAGTGTTAGTGTAATTTTACACTGTATTTAAGTTGCGTTGAATGATTAGTTGAAATCAAATAATTAAAAAGGTGAGTTTGAAATGAAATTATCAGTAGAGATCAGTAAATACCCGCTCCACCAAGATTACATTCCTTTTATTAAAGGCTTTATCGACAGAGTTAATGCCTACGAAGAGCTTAAAGTGATCACTAATACGATGTCGACCCAAATATTTGGTGATTATGATCTAGTTATGCAAGTGATCAGCACAGAAATTAAACATTCATATGAGCAATTTGGTAAAGCTATATTTGTGTGTAAATTTATTTCGGGCGATTTATCTCCCGAATAACCCCTTAACAAACACGGTCGTTTTATAATGATGGATTTTGTAACGCAAATACTCAGTGGTTTTACTGCAATGTCGCATTGGGAATATATTGCGGTTGCTTTGTCGATGGCGTATTTATTACTGGCCATTAAAGAGAACTTATGGTGCTGGCCTGCGGCTTTTTTTAGTACGCTTATTTATACCATTATGTATTGGAATGGCGCGCTGCTAATGGAGTCGTTACTAAACTTTTATTATATGTATATGGCGGTGTTTGGTTGGGTCGTGTGGCGCAAAGGCAAGGCTAATCAAGCGCAGCGACTAATTACATCCTGGCCGGTAAACCGACATATTATTTTAATTGTACTGACTGCATTAGTGTCATTAGCAATTGGCTATGTAATGCAAAACTATACGCATGCAGATTTTGCGTATCTTGATAGTTTCACAACCTGCTTTGCCGTGGTTACTACGTATCTGGTAGCTAAAAAAGTATTAGAAAATTGGCTCTATTGGATAGTCATTGATGCGGCCTCTATGTATTTGTACTATGAAAAAGGCTATTATCCAACCCTTGTTTTATTTGTATTTTATACCGTTATGGCAGCATGGGGATTTAAAACGTGGTACGAAGAATACGAGCAAAGCCAAGCCAAGCCCATGGCGCAACTTTAATCTATGAATCAGCATTTTCAGCTAGTTAATATTTGTAGCGCGTTTTTAGTACCGAGCACAATAACCTTAACAGAGTATTTGGTTAACGGTTTAAGCAACGATAACTTTTTGATCCGTACTGACAGCCAAGCTTATTTATTAAAGTGTTATAAATCGTATTGGCCACAAGTAGGGTTACATGCCCAATATGAGCTCAGTAAACAGCAAGTTTGCTCTGCTCCCATCTGGCTTGATAAGCAAAATAAGCGCGCAGCTTTTAACTATATTGATGGCGACGTCGCTCAGTCTTATTTGGCGATGCCGCTACTGACTAAACTTGTTAAGCTACATGCGTATACAACTAATAATGAGGCAATGAATATAGCTTTGGAATTGCAAGCCTATCAGCATTTATTAGTGTTTAAACAGTATGAAAAGCTCATAAGCAAAACATTAAAAAGCATTGCCAACATGCCCGTAGATAGCGGCTTTTGCCATAACGACTTAGTCAAAGAAAATATCGTGGTAAACCCGCAAGGCGTTTATTTAATCGATTTTGAGTATGCTCAAACAAATGATGTGTATTTTGATCTTGCTGCGTTAGTGGTTAGTTTTAAATTAGATGCTTCAGGCAAGCAGGCTCTGCTTAACAATTACAAAACGCACACCCTATCAGATCAATTTTATTTATCTATGCATAAACTCAATTGCTATCAGTTAGTTTACTTACTGTTATGTATAGGTTGGTATGAGCAACGCGCTATAGACAATCAGGTTGTTGTATTGCGCGCGCAACTGGATGAGCTTATTGCTTTAATGGAGGGTTAAAGTCCGCCAAAGCGTTCCGCAAGCTCTTTGTATTTTGCTACTTCATCAGCGTCAAATTGCATTTTGCCGTTATCATCTTCTGATTTAGCAATTAATAGGCTTTCTCGAGCAAGGCGTTTAACGCGCTCTGCTTTTACACCTAAAAATTCAGCAACTTGCTCTGTTGACATTAACTTCATAATTACTTCCTCGTGTTTAATCTTTCCGTTCAGTGACAATAATAGATAATATGTGTCTAAAGCGTTACTGTTTTTTTATAGAATATAAACAAATAGCGCTTTTTTTACCTTTTGTGAAGTGATTAGTTTAAATTATAGACATGTAAACGAATCATGCTGGTATTTATACAAAGATGCCTTTATTATTGCGCATGCTAAAGCATTGATATCGCGAGTTGATGTGGCGGCAACAAATGTGCTCTCGTGGTGAAATGGATATCACGTGGCCCTCCGGAGGCTAAGTTGTAGGTTCGATCCCTACCGAGAGCGCCATTTGATTTTTTATTTTTATTTATATCAATAACTTGCCTTCTATTTTTCTTCTTAAAGCTACCTTTTAGCTACCTCTGATTATTATTAACACTCGTAATATTTATTTTTACTCGTGCAATATCTAAATTTGTTCAAATAAGTAAATTATTCTAGTATGAGAATAAGTAACTTAATTTTAAGGGATTAAATTGAAATTCTCAGTAATTAATAAAGTACTCACTGCAAGCCTATTTAGTATTTTATTATCTTCTTGCGAAGGTGGTAAAAAGTTAACTGATGATGATATAGATATATTAATCAATTATTTACCAGTACTAAAGCAGGTGGCGGAAGACACTTTACTGCCTTCACAAGATGTCGATATAAACAAATCAGTTAAAGTATTTGATATTTGTAACAGCAAAATTTACTCACATTACCCTAAGTATGAAAAAATCACTCGTTTATATATCCAAGAGAATTTATATGGTTTCACAGGGAATATGGGGAACAAAGCATTCTATAGAACAGCCGTTATGGCAAATGAGAACCCAGCTTTAAATATTGGTGTATCAAACATTTTTAAAGCGTTAGTTACACCAACAGATACACAAAAAGCTGTTTATACGAAAGAATTTGATAAATTTCAAAAAGGTGTCTACCAAGAAGCTGAAAAGCACCGAAGCGAATTAAAGAGCATTTTTAAAAATAGTGAAAATATTACTAATAAAAAACTTTTAGTAACCAAGCTTTCTCCTGAATTATGCTTTACAGCTGATTTATACCTGAGTTTATTTGACTATAGACAAGTCGGTGAATATGAAACTATTTCTAGGAAAGCAGGTGCACAAATGCTTATAAATAATAGTTCAAAGTCGATGAAAATTGTTAGAGAAGAACTAGAAAATTTGGGAATTAAGTTACATTAAACAGCTGTACTTATGATTGTTCGTAATTAAGAGCGCTTAATACGGGGTAATTGTTGGTAGTTGGAGAATATGAAAATATTAGCGAGAGTTATGGAATTTAGAACATTAAGTGAAATGAGAAGAAAGTTAGATCATAGCACCCTCAAAAGTAAGTCAAAGAAGGAGCTTGAAGATTTGCTGAGGGTTGCAAGTGAACTTTTGACAAACAGCTCAAGTCCTCAAGATACAACATACTATCCTGAAATAGAAACGAGAATAAACTCATATATACGTGAAAAAGGGCAAGGAGTGCAATTTTGGACTATTTTTCTGGTGTCTTCAATTAGCGCCCTAGTTTCTATTGTTAGCCTTTGCATAACTGCTTTTTGAAGTTTCAATACACATATGTAATAGCTCAATGTTACAAAATTTTAGGCTAAATTAGTGTGTATTTAACTAGTATTCAAATACAGTTATTATACGGTTAATTTAATGCTTAAATTTACTACTAGTGTTATTTCTAAAGGCTTGTAGAGATATTATATGATGATTTTTTATATTTTCTCTGTAACTATGTGATCGTATTTCCAGTTCGTTTAACAATTCAGAACCATTGAAATTTTTTATAAGTATCTTTATTAAGCTCAAAACCTTCGACTGTGTTGTTATCTAGATTAATTTTTTGATTAAGCTTACCGATTGATAGGTATCTATCTACTCGTGATACGTCTAAATCAACTAACCTGATGAGTAACCAATGTGGGATATTTTTTCTTTGAGAGTCAACAGGGATTTGGTGAAATGATTCAGGAGTAAGTTTATATTTGATTATTTGTGATGAATTAGGTTGTAAAGTGATACCAATTTCTTGTTCAAGCTTTAGGCTGTATTGGTCAAATAGCCTTGGTTCTTTGGGACATAGATTGATTGTATCTATAAAAATATTGCGATTACCAGTATTTGTCAGCAATATTTCTAGCTGAATATTATTCTGTAGGCTGTTCTTATAGTCAGTAAATTTTATTAAGCCATAATTTAACCGATCTTCTTTGAACGCTTTAGTTACCAGTAAAGTAAATATTGATAAGAAAAATGCAAAAGATGAAGCTAATGAAGTAATGAACTGATGTGGACTAAGCAAGTTTTTACAAAACAGTAAGGTAAGGCCAAATGCTACTAATATCAATATAACAAATAGCGCTGTATAGGCTTTTTTCATTAGCTAAATACCCGTAAAATTTAAGAGGCTTTTAGTATACCATTATTCTGTAAATGGGATTTCATATAAGCCTTAAAGTTAGTTCTTACAGCTTGAAAACCAATATCTGCTTTATAAACACTCGTATCAACTTTCGCTATATAGCCAGCTAGGTAAACAGCATTAGCAATGAGGTTAGGTTTATTCTTTGTAGGATATAACTCTATCGATGTCTTATTAATATTAGTTAACGCACTAGCTCCAATCGGGTACATGAGATTAAGTTTGTGATCACTTCCTTTTGAGACGTAGTGACATTTAATTAAATCCTCTTTTATAAGTGTTTTTAAGGCACTTAATAAAGCGCTCGGGCTTACGTAATCTCTATCTAATACCAACGCCATATGAAAGTGTAAGCCATCTTGGGTAGTGTTAGATTCTACTTTAGAAAAGTGCAGAGGGTTGCCAGCACTTAGCTTGGTTATCAGGGCATCAATGATTTTTGTGTACTTCTTTCCATCAAAGCCAGCAGAAGGTGTAATACGTATACAGTAAAAACATGGTCTTTTATATTCACCACTGAACGAAGCGTACTCAATTAGATCTGTTATAGTCCTGATATACTCTTGAATATAACCACCTTCTTTGTGTATTAATTCGTAGTGATGGTTAGCCGTGTGGATAGAGTTGATATAATTGTTCTTTCTGATTTCTAATGCTGGCATCTGTCTTTCCTTCTTGTATCCTTGCTGTCTCCTTTAGAGATAAAATGTATAAAACTCTTACTTATAGTTATATACCGTAAAATTTGAGCATGATACTGAACAACTAATCAGACACGCAGAGTTAACGATCATATAGGTTGTAGCTCTATATAATGAAATTTAGAATTATTGTTTAAATAAGATTTAGAGTAATAAGTGGGGGGTATTGATTTTAAATTAAAAAATTCAATATCTTTAAGATTTTCTTTTATTTTTATCTTTATGTCAATAAATAAATTCCACAGTTAAAAGTTTATTTAGATCGGATAAGTCAAACTTATTAATCCTCATGTATCCGAACGCGGTCAAATCAGACTTTTTGAAAATTTGATGCTAACGAATTTTATATTCAACTTTGGTTTCTATCATTTTTTATTTCTTCCATTTTATTGAAGCTAACACGCTTGCAGTTATTATTCTTATGAGGAGGGCGGTATTAGCAGAGGTTTTTGTTATTAAGGTGAATGCTTAGCTATATAGCCTAAAGTATGCTGAACGCTGTTACAGAGGGGTTTAATTTGATTGTAGCGCTTTCAAAAGACTCGCCTTAAATTTTGCATTATTTTCTTCTTGGTTTTTAGTATGAATTTTAGCTTTTTCTAGTAAGGCTTCCTCTAACTCTCTATCTAACCACCCACTTTGTTGTTCAGTAATCCACTTATCGTATTCATTTCTTGCAACCTTTAAAGCTTGCTCAAGTACTTTTTTACTTTCCGCTGCAGGTAGTTCAAATACTAGAATGTACTTACCTGAGAGGCTCTTACACAATTCAGCTGCGATTTTGTATTTTGATTTTAATTTGGCATCTATTTCTTTCAATGCCTGTGGAAAATTATTAAAAACTTGCTTTTTGTACTTCCCTTCCCGTTCATGTGTTTTGGTTGCAAGTACTTCTAAATTAGCTAGTTTAGCTTCATTAGTGAAATCGGGCATTCTTGCTTTTAATTCTTGTATTAAATCAGTATGCATAGAGAATTTCCTTTTTATTATATTAAGTTATTAGAAAAAAGCTTTTACCCCGACTGTTGAGGATAGCTAAAGGGTAAAAGCTTACAAAATGGAAGGGGGGAGGTTTACTTTTTTAGAATGGTGCAAACAGCAGTATGAATAGGTACACCTTTATTTATTAGACGCATAATTTTACGATAATTGCTGTTGTTACCGTGCTCGTCAAAAGTGAAACCTAATGCTAATAAAATCGATTTAACAGTGGTTAATGTATTAACTGGTTTTGAGCTGATTAATTTACCATCAGACAGGCGATATTGCTCATCGATTAACTTTCGAATAGTGATGTACATTTTTGTTCTTCTTATGTGTAGTTGTATGAGAGGAAATGTTTGCTGCTTTGTTATATTATAACAAAAATGTGAATGGTTTGTAAACCCACGTACAGAGTGAGGTATATTAATAGGTATTTATTTAAGGTCTAAAAAGTCTACATTATAATATTCTATAATGGCTTCTATTGGATAATGCCTCTTATTTGAGTCCCAACCAGAATTGCTATCGTCTTTTTTGTTGCTGAGAGTGCTCACACTTTTCCCTGTAATCAAAGCTAAATCAGCACGCGTAGCAAAACCTTGTGCCTTAATTACTTTTTTTATATTTGTTATGCTGTCTGCTTTGTTGTCTTCTTTATTTACTAAAGTTGGCTCTAAAGCAGGTAGAGCTTCTTTTTCAAGTAATTTATCAATAGATGATTTAAGAAATATTAAGTTTTCAGGTTCTAAGTTGAATTTAATATTGTAGTCCCTTAGATACGGGTTTTTATACTTAGGATTTGGAGATATAAACTTATTTTTCCCGATATGAACAAGCTGATAAAGATTACCTTTGATATAGATTCTGCTTATTGACGTATAGTACAACTCGGGGCTATTGATAGTGTTATGTCCCATTGAGCTAGTCATATCAACTTCATATACACCATCTATTTGATTGGGAGATATTCGATTAGGAAGTTTTGCATTAACTACTAAACCTTTGTACTCGAGTAACGGCCTAATGATGTGCTGACGATATACATAATCTTCTAAATCGTTAAAAGAACACTCTAGTATCTCAGGTAGTTCTGAATAACTGTAATACTTACGGCTTGGGGGCATTTAATAATTTCCTTAATAAAGTATCCTTTTCACTGTCTGACATGCTATCAATATCTATAGGCTCTTGACTAGTTGATTCTGTCATTAGGTCAGCCGCATTTTGTAATGAACTTCTTTGTTGATCCATATTAGTAATAGCATAAACTTTTGCAGTTATTTCCATAGAAGCGTGATGCATTGTTTTACTAACAGTTGAAATGGGAGCACCCAACTGAAGTTGTATCGAGGCATTAGTCCTTCTTAAATCGTGCATGCAAACGTTACTGTAAGAATCATCAGGAAAGTGTAAATCAGCTCTTTTTCGTATCCTATACCACCAACTACCTTTTGAGGTTTTTTCGGAAATAGGCCTATTAATAAGTCTCTTGCTAGGGAATACATACGGATGACTATTGATATTCAGCTTGTATCTCAGTTGTAAAACATCCATTAATTGCTCACTAAGAGGAGTCTTCATCATCTTTTTATTCTTTGACTCTGTTGAATTAATCGACCATATCCTATCTTGAAAGTTTATATCCTTCCATTTCATATTTAGAACATTATCTTTACGTTGTCCTGTTAGTAAAAGAACCAATAGGGCGTGCTGATATATAAGATCTTCTTCCTTAGATGCTTCTATTAGAGCGCGAACTTCGTCTGTTGTTAGGTATCTCTCCCTAACTTCATTAGCTTTTTTATTTATATTCAAAAAAGGATTTGTAGTTACTAATCCTTTACTCAAAGCGTTATTAAACATAGCCTTTAGAGTTGTAAGCATTTTATCTCTCACTACAGCGCTGTGCTTAGTTTCTATTAATTCTAAATACTTATTAGCTTCACCATGATTGAAGTCTTTTAATAGTATGCTTGGTAATTTGGGATATGTTATTTTTTTAATGTTTAAATGGCGCTCTATAGATTCGAATGATGATTTCTTTATAGATCCTGCCTCAAACCGTGTAGTTATATAAGCAAAATATTTATCAATAAATGAATAGATAGTTTCCTCTTTGGCATTAAGTTCCTTCCCTTCTTTTATGCTTATAAACATTTTTTGAGCTTTTTCTCTCATCTCTGCAATTGAGTATTCAGGGTAATCACCTAACTTTACCGTCCTCACACGACCATTTATCTTTTTATATAGCTTAAAAGATTTACTCCTCTTACCGATTGCTATTATCAAATAGGGCACTTTGGTATCGAAGTATCTTATCTCGCCACCGCCCGATAAAGGTAAGGTATCTAATACTGATTTTGTAAAATTAAATGAATTCATTCGTATTAACTACTTTTTAGCTACTTATTAGAAGTAATTTACGGTAATTTTTGGTAACTTGCAATGATATGATATTGAGAGTTTTAAAAGTAAAGTTATGATAATTAATGTTTATTTGTGTTTTTAGTGCTAAGTAGTAACTTCTGGTGACTATAAGTCTGATCCCTACCGAGAGCGCCATTTGCGTTTAAAGTATCATTTCCTGTTTCTTCCTCAAAATACCTACAATTATTTAAATTAGTCCGCTGCCTTACATTATTTAATTTTCGATAATAAAATATGTAGCAATCTATTTTATACCTTTAGGCGTATATTCATTGCTGAGCTTATGGTTTATTCTTGCTAGTGCGTATAATTATTGATGTTAATCATTTATTATTACCCTGAACTCAAAAGCTAGACTTTTATAGCTAAATAATGCAATTTAAAGTATATATTCATTAATTATAGAAACCCTCATTTTTATGCTAATCACCTTACCTATATCAGAACTCGTTCTAGGCATGTACGTAAATAGCGTTACTAAGCAGCAGGAGAGTGTGGATGGCATAAAAATTAAAACCAGTGGTTTGGTTCGTGATAAATCAATCATTCAGCGTTTAATTACCGAAGGGGTGCTTGAGCTTCTCATCGACTTTACAAAAAGTGATGTCGCCGTACCAGCTAAATACAAAGAAAAACAAAAACCACAAGCTCCTGTAGCTAAGCAAGATAAGCCAGTTAAGGCAAAGGTTGCTATAAGCTTAGAGCAAGAGTTTGCAAAAGCCAGTGTGAGTTATGATGCGCACAACAGAAAACTACAAAGTATTTTTGGTGACTTAACATCAGGTTTGTCACCTAATATTGAAGCGCTCAATGAAATAAGTAATGAAATAGTGAGCTCTGTATTTCGTAATGAACACGCTATGACTATTTTAACTCGGATCAAAGATAAGCACAGTTACAACTGGCGTCATATGATCAACTGCACCATTTTTACAGCGGTGTTTGCTAAATACTTAGGTTATAAACGCGCTGTTGTGCAAGAGCTTGCAATGGGGGCTTTAATGCATGACTTAGGTCAGGCTAAGTTACCGCAAGGGATATTTTCCAAACCAGGAAAAGTCACGGGTAACGAAATGACGGCAATAAAAAAGCATGTCGCACAAAGCTTAGGATTGTTAAAAGGCGGAAAAGGTATTACGCCTTTAATGCTTGATATGATTGTAAATCATCATGAGCGTCTTGATGGTTCAGGCTATCCAAGAGGTGTAGATGGAAGCAAATTAAGCCGCCCAGCTCGGATCATTGCGATTGTAGACGTATACGATGCATTGACAGCAGATAGACCGCATCAAGAGGGTGATGAGCCAATTAATGCGCTTCGCTATTTGTTAGCTAACAAACAGCTGTTTGATGCAGAGTTAGTACAGTTATTTATTAAGTGTTTAGGTGTACACCCAGTAGGGACTATTGTTAAGTTAACCAATGAGCGATTAGCGTTGGTGCTAGAGGGCAATCATTCAAACCCTATCAAACCTAAAGTGAAGCTTTTTTACAACGCTAAACATAACCATCATGTTACCGCAAAAGATATAGATTTAAGCTTAAATAATAACGAGATAAAAATACAGGCAAGTGTTAAACCTGCTGATTATAAGATTAATTTGCCTCGGCTTTTAAAAGAGCATTTACTGCTTTAGCGTTACATCTTCTTTTTTCGTTTGTTTTAACAGAAATATAGCCACCCAAAAAACAACCTCCCATCAGCGTTAACCACAGTAATGTGCCTAATTCTACATGCAGCGCTAAGCAACAAAAAACCAAAGAAATAATCGCCATGGCAATGGCTGCGAGCCAATATTGATTGACAGGATTGTCACATTTCCCAGCACGCGTACACGCGCAATAATTTGCCTTATAAAAGAAATAAACACTAATGCCGCAAAAAATAAGCCCAGCAATAATAAGTAAAATGATCACAGTTTTCTCCCTTTGTGATTTTAATTGCAGTGTAAATTGCAAAGTATTTTAAGTCAATGCAAATAAGAATTAATCTCATTAGAGTATATGCTCTAATACCACACTTCTTGTCCGATGAGTTTTAAATAGTTGTTAAATTGTCGTTAAAAAACGTGTTTTTTGGCTTTTTTTAACGTTTTAGTAAGGTTTTTTATAAAAAATTAAGGTAGGGTACGCAGGTTTGAAACTCTAATAACAACACACATAGCTATCCAAACAGTAAGTTTGGCTAAGGACACAACAATGAAATTTACTAAAACTCTTATTGCGGCATCGCTGGCATTTGTTTCAGCTGATACTTTTGCAGCGGCTTTTCAACTTGCTGAGCAAAACGTATCTGGTTTAGGCCGCGCATACGCAGGTGAAGCGTCTGTAGCAGACGATGCGTCTGTGGTTGCACGTAACCCAGCATTAATGACGTTGTTTAAAGAGAAGCAACTTAGTGTTGCAGCTATTGCTGTAATTCCAGATGTGAGTTTAGAAGGAACCGGTAACGGATATGGTTTAGATAACAGCGTATTAAATGATGACAGCATTGCACCAAGCGCGATTATTCCAGCAGGTTATTTCACTATGCCAGTAAACGATAAAGTATCGGTTGGGTTTGGTGCTTTTTCTAACTTTGGTCTTGCTACTGAGTTTAACGATGATTACGCAGCTGGCCAAATTGCCGGTGAAACTGAAATTGTTACTGTAAACATGAACGCAAGTGTTGCTTATAAAGTATCAGAGCAGTTTAGCTTTGGTATTGGTTTGAATGCAATTTATGCAGAAGCGAAGATTATCCGTAAGTTTGGTTTCGTACCTCCTGTAAACCCTGCTATTGCTTCTATTCCTGCAAGTGCTGATGCGGTTAACCTTGAAGGTGATGATATGGGCTACGGCTTAAACGTTGGCTTAATGTATCAGCTAGATGAAAATAGCCGCTTTGGTTTTAACTACCGTACAGAAACAGATATTACTTTTGAAGGTGAATACTCGAATGAACTACCTTCATTTATTCCTGGTGGATTAAACGGACAGCTTGAATTACCGGGCTCTGTTGAAATTACATTACCAGCAATTGCTGAGTTCTCAGGCTCTCATCAGTTAGACGAGAAACTAGGCGTTCACTACAGCGTATTATGGACAGGTTGGAGCAGCTTTGACTCATTAGAAGCGCAAGTTACTGCGCCTACAGGCGATAAGTTCAGTGCCTTCGAAAAAACAGAAGATTTCTCTGATGCAATGCGCTACTCAATCGGTGCTGATTACCAATACAGCGAAAACTTAATGCTTCGTGCCGGCTTTGCGTTTGATGAGTCGCCAGTGTCACAACAGCATTTATCAATTTCTATTCCTGATACAGACCGTTTCTGGTTCTCGTTCGGTGGTAACTACGCGATTGATCAAAACTCAAATGTTGATTTAGGTGTGAGTGTATTACGTGGTAAAACGCAAAAGTTCACTGAAAAAGTAGAAAGCGAAACGCTACCTCAGCAATGGTCTTTTGAATCAAAAGGTCACGCTGTACTAGTTGGCGCTCAGTACAACTACAAGTTTTAATGTAGAAATGCCTTGTGGTTATTCGCAGGGCACAAAAAAGCCGCTCACTTTAACAGTGAGCGGCTTTTTTAATGCCTATTAAATGATGTTAATAGGCATTTTATGAAAGTTTATAAGCTCTCTATTTTAGTTTTTTGCTCAAGTAGCTTAGTTTTAGCATCGGTAAATTCAGCTAGCTTAGCGTTTTCTTTAGCCAGTACCGCTTCAGGTGCATTGTTAACAAACTTTTCGTTAGCCAATTTGTTTTGCACTTGAGCTAGGCCTTTCTCTGCTTTTTCAAGTTGCTTGTTTATACGTGCAAGCTCAGCTTCAACATCAATTAATCCCGCCATTGGGATCATAATCTCAAGGTTGCCAACATAAGAGGTTGCACACGCTGGGGCATCGTCTTTGTTTTCAAGCAGAGTAAATGCTTCAAGCTTAGCGAGTGATGCTAAAAACGATTCATTTTCGTTAATACGGCGCACATCGTCGCTCGATGCATTGGCTAGTAACACTGATAACGGCTTGCTTGGGCTGATATCCATTTCACCACGAATATTACGAATCGCTAAAATGAATTGCTTAACCCACTCTAAGTCATCCATCGCTTTAGCATCAACATTGGCTTGGTTATAAACAGGGAACCCTTGTACCATAATGCTAGTCCCTGTTGTTTCAAGCCCTGCAAGTGGTGCTACACGTTGCCAAATCGTTTCAGTGATGTAAGGCATCATTGGGTGCATTAAGCGTAATAAGCTTTCAAGTACGGTAATAAGGGTATGACGTGTACCGCGCTGCTGTGCTTCATTGCCTTTAAATAATACCGGCTTAGTCAGCTCTAAGTACCAATCACAGAACTGGTTCCAGGTGAATTCGTACAGCGTGTTCGCCGCTAAATCAAAACGGTAGTTATCAAGATGCTCGGTGTAGGTTTTAACCGTTGCTTCATATTGGCCTAAAATCCAACGATCAGCTAACGAGTACTGTTTTTCACTGTCGTTAAAGCCACAGTCTTGCTCTTCTGTGTTCATTAATACGTAACGGCTTGCGTTCCATAATTTATTACAGAAGTTACGGTAACCTTCAAGACGGTTCATATCCCAGTTGATATCACGACCGGTTGATGCCATTGCAGCTAAGGTAAAGCGCAGTGCGTCGGTACCGTGTGCTTCAATACCGTTTGCAAATACTTTGCGGGTATCTTTTTCAATCTTAGCGGCGAGTTTAGGCTGCATCATGTTACCAGTACGCTTTTGTACTAAGTCTTCAAGGCCAATGCCGTCAATCATGTCTAGTGGGTCAAGTACGTTACCTTTTGACTTAGACATTTTATCGCCGTTATCGTCACGTATTAAACCAGTTACATAAACTGTTTTGAATGGCACTTGTGATTTGCCATTTTCATCTTTTATAAAATGCAGCGTCATCATGATCATACGTGCAACCCAGAAGAAAATGATATCAAAACCGGTTACCAACACGTCAGATGGGTGGAAAGTTTTTAAGTCATCAGTATTTTCTGGCCAACCTTGAGTTGAGAATGTCCAAAGTGCAGATGAAAACCAGGTATCAAGAACGTCTTCGTCTTGGCTTAGTGCTACGCTATCTGCAATGTTGTTATCGCGGCGAACTTCCGCTTCATCACGGCCAACGTATACGTTACCTTCGCTATCGTACCAAGCTGGAATACGGTGACCCCACCAAAGCTGACGTGAAATACACCAATCTTGTACGTCATTCATCCACGAAAAGTACATGTTTTCGTATTGCTTAGGTACAAATTGGATGTCGCCGTTTTTAACTGCGTCTTTTGCAGGTTCAGCAAGAGGTGCAACACGCACATACCATTGGTCAGTAAGTAGTGGTTCAATAACAACACCAGAGCGGTCACCGTAAGGAACGGTTAAGCCATGGTCTTCAATTTTTTCAAGTAAGCCGAGCTCTTCAAATTCAGCAACAATGACTTTTCGTGCGTCAAAACGGTCAAGGCCATGCAGGCGCTCAGGAATAGGCGCGTCAAATTCAAGTTCTTTACCATCAAAGGTGTATGTTTCACCTTTTGTTAAAATAGCCGCGTCTTTATCGAAGATATTAATCATCGGCATTTGATGACGTTTACCTACTTCGTTATCGTTAAAGTCGTGCGCAGGGGTTATTTTTACACAACCCGTACCTTTGTCTTTATCGGCATGTTCATCGGCAACAATTTTAATACGACGATTAACAATCGGTAGTAAAATCTCTTTACCGATTAGGTCTTGATAGCGCTCGTCATCGGGGTTTACTGCCACACCTGAGTCACCTAACATGGTTTCTGGGCGCGTAGTGGCTACAACAATGTAGTCTTTACCGTCTTGTGTAGTTACGCCATCAGCAAGTGGGTAGCGTAAGTTCCACATGTGACCTTGCTTGTCTTTGTTTTCAACTTCAAGATCAGAAATAGCCGTGTGTAATTTTGGATCCCAGTTAACCAGGCGTTTACCGCGGTAAATTAGGTTTTCTTTATGAAGGCGTACAAACACTTCTTTAACAGCTTCAGACAGGCCATCGTCCATAGTAAAACGTTCACGGTCCCAATCAACAGAAGCACCAAGGCGACGTAATTGTTTGGTAATCGTGCCACCAGACTCGTTTTTCCATTCCCAAATTTTATCGATGAATGCATCACGGCCTAAATCGTGGCGTGTTTTACCTTCTTCTGCCGCAAGTTTACGCTCTACTAGCATTTGTGTGGCAATACCTGCGTGGTCAGTACCTACTTGCCACAACGTATTGTTACCTTGCATACGTTTAAAGCGCGTTAAGGTATCCATGATAGTATCTTGGAAAGCGTGGCCCATGTGTAAGCTACCCGTGACATTTGGCGGCGGGATCATAATTGAATATGGGGTGCCTTGGCCAGATGGCTTAAAGTAGCCTTTTTGTTCCCAGTCTTGATAGAGAGACTGTTCAATATCTTGCGGATTGTAGGTTTTATCCATTACACAGAACCTTAAATAAGTACTTAAATGAGTTAGTTAGCTTTGTACGCAGTGAGCGTTAGCAATTAATATCTTGCGTGGTGATATTGGCACCGAGTTGGCGTAGTTTTTTAAAGCGCTCACGAGCGGCTTGTTTGGCTACGGGCTCTACGGGTACAAAATCAAAAACTTGGTTAAACCGACGAATAAAATCCGGTAAGTGATTGGCCAAGTTAATTAATACTCTACGATTACCAACGGGTGGTGTTGTGCCTATTTCTACAGGTGCGCCGCCTTTGGGGCCTTCGCCTTGTAAATTGTGAGGTACAAAACTGTCGGCATCAAATGTCCAAATAGTTTCGTCAATGCTGTTGGCGGTTTCTTCGCTAGCTACAAAAATAAATACGCGTTGACCAAGCCGATACTGTTGCCCAGCTATTTGAGCTGCTAAAGCAAAGTGATCATCGGCTTTAGCTAATGACTCATCTTGTTGCTTTAAAATGAAAAACTGGGCATTCATGTTCATTGTATCGGGATTTCCCATGACATTGATTGTGCTGTTATTAAATACACACAAATTAAGAAGGGGATTTTGCCATATAACGGGGTTTGCTTCAATTAATACCCAATAAATAAGGCGCTTTAAAAGCGCCTTATTTTATACTCTACATTGAGCTTTGAAGCTCTGTGTTGGTTTGTTAGTCATGAGTTGCTTCGCTAATACCAGCTCGGTTTAATAAATACTGAGTTAGCATAGGTACAGGGCGACCCGTTGCGCCTTTTTTAGCGCCGCTGCGCCATGCTGTACCGGCAATATCTAAATGAGCCCAGTTATACTTTTTAGTAAATTTAGATAAGAAACAGGCCGCAGTAATAGTACCTGCAGCTCGGCCACCTAAGTTAGTAAAGTCGGCAAATGGGCTTTCTAGTTGATCTTGATAATCATCCCATAATGGCAGTTGCCATGCACGATCGCCACTTTGCTCAGACGCTTTTAATAAATCATGCGCCAGTGGATTATGGTTTGCTAATAAACCCGTAGCGTGGGCACCTAAAGCAACAATACATGCACCGGTTAATGTAGCAACATCAATCACGGTTTCTGGTTCAAAACGCTCAACATAGGTTAGCGCGTCACATAACACTAAACGGCCTTCGGCATCAGTATTAAGTACTTCAACCGTTTGCCCAGACATAGTGGTTAAAATATCACCTGGGCGATAGGCGTTTGAGCTTGGCATGTTTTCACAACCGGCTAAAACGCCAATTACATTTATAGGTAGCTGCATTTGTGCAAGCGAGCGCATGGCACCAATAACACCAGCAGCACCGCCCATGTCGTATTTCATTTCATCCATGCCTTCGCCTGGTTTTAATGAAATACCGCCTGAGTCAAAGGTTAAGCCTTTACCAACTAATACGATAGGCGCTTGGTCATCGCCTGCGCCTTTGTAGTTAATTACCGACATAACCGATTCGTTATCACTACCACGACCAACTGCTAGGTATGAGTTCATACCTAGTTCTGCCATTTTATCTTCGCCAATCAGCTCAACAGTGATGTTGTCAAAATTAGTCTCAAGTTCTTTGGCTTGCTCGCCGAGATACGCTGGATTACAAATATTAGGCGGCATATTGGCAACGTCTTTGCACAATTTGCTACCAGCAGCAATCGCTAGGCCATGCTCAATGGCACTTTCACCTATAGTCAGTTCGCGGCGCGTAGGAACGTTAAATACCATTTTACGCAGTGGACGACGAGGGTCTACTTTCTTACTTTTTAGCTGATTGAAGGTGTATAAACAGTCTTGGGTTGTTTCTACCGCTTGACGCACTTTCCAATAGGTATCACGGCCTTTAACGTGTTGCTCAGTTAAAAAGCACACGGCTTCCATCGAGCCTGTTTCATTTAAGGTGTTGATAGTTTTTGAAATAATTTGTTTATATTGTTTATCGTCTAGTTCGCGTTCTTTACCGCAGCCAACGAGTAGAATACGTTCGCTTAAAATATTGGGCACATGATGCAATAGTAGTACTTGCCCAGGCTTACCTTCTAAGTCGCCACGGCGTAATAAATTTGAGATATAACCATCGCTGATTTTATCAAGTTGTTCACCAATGGGGGATAACCTGCGTGGTTCGTATACGCCAACAACAATACATGCACTGCGTTGTTTTTCTGGGCTACCACTTTTTACGTTGAATTCCATTGTCACTCCTGATTTTGAGTCATCTATAGAAGCTAAGTTGGGACTAAAAATGTGTTTTCTAGTCTTTTTACCTAAATTTTTAGGTCTAGCGCTAATATTAGTAGATTTTACTCGACTCTTACTGTGTATTTGAACTTTATATGCTTAAGGGTTACTAATGCAACATTATATCGTGATGTTAGGTAGGATAATTAATATTGATGGCTTATAATATGTGCTTAATACTCATTTAAAATGAGTGAATTAACTAGTTCACTCATTGTTTTTTATTACTAAATTGAAATTCCATGTTTAACAGGGGCGAATGTTGCTAATTTTCCGTTATTTGACCACAGAGGTTTTAAAATCGCAGGTCGCCGTATTTTTAACTTTAATGACCATATTTTTGTCGCAAAAGTTTGTTGTCATTCTTGGTGATGCCTCAGAGGGGAGTATCCCAGCAAAGCTTGTGTTCGCAATGATTGCGCTTAAGTTGCCACAGTTGGCATCGTTAATTTTGCCTCTGAGCTTATTTTTAGGAATTATTTTAGCTTACAGCCGGATTTACGCCGACAGTGAAATGACAGTACTTAAAGCCTGTGGCGTGAGTGAGTGGTATGTGGTGCGTATTACGCTTATTTCTAGTGTCATCTTAGCGTTACTCGCCGCGGTACTTACCTTGTATGTTGCACCTTGGGCTAGCGAGCAAGAATATCAATTAAAAGAGCAAGCAAAGGCGGATGCTGGATTATCGGCGCTTAGAGCTGGGCGTTTTCAACAAACCGGTAACGAAAAAGCCGTGGTATTTATTCATAATATTGAAAATGGCGGCAAAGAACTTAATAAAGTATTTGTTGCGCAGTTGCCAGATAGTGAAAAAGGCGATTTAGCGCGTTTAGTATACGCTGAGCAAGGCGTTGTAATTGAAGCACAAAATGGTGAGCAGCAGTTAGTACTTACTGATGGTAAACGCTACGAAACTGATGGCGAAGCGCCTTCGCTTAACTTAACTGAGTTTGATGGTTACAGCGTACAAATTCGCGAACAAGAAATAGAGCATCAACGTCGTAAATTAGAAGCTGTGCCAACCCGTGAACTTATGTCAATTAATACTCCCGAAGCAATTGCACAGTGGCAGTGGCGTTTAGCGATCCCACTTTCCATTCCGTTATTAACTTTGCTGGCCGTGCCTTTGAGTGTAGTAAACCCTCGCCAAGGTAAATTTGCAAAATTGGTACCCGCTATCAGCTTGTATTTAGGCTATTTTATTTTACTTAATGCGGCCAAATTTGCAGTAGAGGATGGCAAAATTCCGCCATCAATTGGACTGTGGTGGATTCATTTAAGTGCATTATTTATTGGTAGCTTATTAATTATTAGAGGTCGTCCATTGGGTGCTTGGCTTAAAGCTGTCGTCACTAAGCGGGAGCAAAACCTATGATGAAAACACTTGATTGGTATTTAGGCCGTAGCATTTTGCAAACCACAGGGTTTGCGTTAATGGTGCTCGTGGGTATTAGTACTTTAATAAAATTTATAGAGCAACTTAAATCGGTTGGCCGTGGTAGTTACGATATTATGACCGCCTTGCTATATACCATTTATAGTATGCCCGGCGATTTAGTGGTGTTTTTCCCAATGGCAGCACTTATTGGTGGCTTAACTGGGTTAGGCGCTTTAGCTTCTAATAGTGAGCTGGTAGTGATGCAAGCCGCGGGGATGTCGCGTTTACAAATTATTGGCTCAGTAATGAAAACAGCTATTTTTATGGCATTGTGCGTAATGGCTTTAGGCGAGTGGGGCGCTCCTGCTGCACAGCTGCACGCTAAGGAAATGCGTAATCAAGCGATTCATGGTGGGGATGTGTTTAATGCGCAAAAAGGAGTATGGGCTAAAGACGCTAATAACTTCATTAACATTGAAGATGTTGACCAAAATGGCATGCTGCGCGGCGTTAACATGTATCATTTTGATAAATCGTTATCACTAACACAAATCACCAAAGCAAAAGAAGCCGTAGGGCGAGATAGTGGTTGGCTATTGCGCGATGTAAATAAAGTGATGATCAGCGAAGAGTTAATTACCACTGAACAAGTTTCTGAAGAGCTTTACCCGTCGCAGCTTACCGCCGAAAAGCTAGGCGTGGTATCGGTAAAACCAGAATCACTGTCGTTTTCAGGGCTATGGTCATATTTAGCTTACTTACAACAAAATGAGCAAGACACCAGCACCTATGATTTAGCGCTCTGGCGTAAATTAATGCAGCCCGTGTCTATTGCCGTAATGTTGTTGGTTGCCTTGTCGTTTATATTTGGTCCGCTGCGAACTGTAACTATGGGGGCACGAATTATTATGGGGGTGGTAACCGGTATTGTGTTCCACCTAACCAACGAGATATTTGGCCCTGTGGTAATGGTATATCAAATTCCAGCGATTATAGGTGCTGTTCTACCGAGCATTTTATTTACTGGGTTTGCAGCTTATTTAATGAATAAGCGGGTGTAGCTAGACTTAAAGCTTAAATAAAAAACGCGGCCTTTGTAAAGAGCGCCGCGTTTTTTTATGCTTTAACTTGAGATTATACCAATTCGCTTAATTAAGTATTATTGCGGATTGATATCATAGTTCGCGATAAACGCGTTTATTTTCTTCTTTGGTGAGCGTAACCACTTCGGTTTTTGATAAGTAATCTTGTAGTGATTTTTTGTTTTTAAAATCAACTAAAACAACTAAGTTACCTAAACCAAGTAACGCGCCCATGCAGCGAATAACTGATTGCGACCAACTAATTAAATTGCCATCGTTAGTTTGTACTCTTAATCGCCATGCTCGCATACCAATTGTTTGACCGCTTTTGGTCCAAAAGTAACTAAAAAATATAACATTTACGCCCACAAACAACGCACTGCGAATGCCATCTAGTAAAGGTGAATTATCTATAAATGCAGCAGGGTCTTGACCTTCGGTTTGTTCAATAAGGCCCGTAGAAATTAAAACTTGAATTGCAGCAAAGTACAAAATAGCGGTTAGCATAGATAATGAAATGACGACTAAAGAGTCGTATATTAGCGACGCAAAACGGCGCCAAAAGCCAGCACGTGGAAACTCACCCGACATAAAAATACTCTCACTGTTAATGTGTGGCTAGTTTAGCAAATAAGCCGTTAAATACTACCTATTACGCTACATGCTTAACTCGATATTGGCTCAAATGTTAATGGGTGCCTAAATGTTAAGCGGTTGATTATACTTAATACATAAAACGCTTGCCGCTTTGCTTATTGTTTGTATAATGCTAGACAGTGAGATGGAAGAGGGTACATAATCTTTCACTCTAAAGTGGTTTTTCTTTATCTTCTCGTGTTTAGAAGGTTAAAGAAAAATGATGCCAGCGTGATGAAATTGGTATACATGGGGGATTCAAAATCCCCTGCCGCAAGGCGTGCCGGTTCAAGTCCGGCCGCTGGTACCACTTTTTATAGCCCCGACCAAATTGGTTGGGGTTTTTTTATGCCTAAGATTTGAGTTCACGGATTTTAATTACAAAAAATGTGTCCAACATTGCTACTTTTATAAGCAGTAGGTTTTGATCTAAACTTGGCCTGTGAACGTTTTAGTGTATTTAACCTAAACTCTGGCATGAGATAGGTTTATTATCCAGGGCACAGATTATATAGTAAATACGGGCTCGACTTTAATCGTATTTTTCATTGATACGGGTGCGCTAAGTTGTGCAATGTGTTTTGACTCGGGTATTATATACCTCAACCTCTTGTTGCGAATAAAACATCATGACTCAACTAACCGCAAAACAGAATATTCAAGCCATTGTAAAAGCGATTAAGGCTGAAGAAGCATTACTGCGTAAAAAACACCCGCTATTAATACATCAAAATACCTTAGGGATGGCTATATTACTACTCTCTTTAAGTGCGTTAATCGGTGTTGGCGCGTTGTATTACTTTGCTATCATCCCCGCGTGGCTGTGTATTATTTTAGCGGCGATTGCCACCTCTATTTCCCATGAACTTGAGCACGACCTAATTCACAAACAGTATTTTAGTAACCAGCCATTTTTACATAATTTTATGATGCTAACCGTGTGGTTGATGCGTCCTAATACTATTAGCCCGTGGTACCGCCGCAAGATGCATTTACATCATCATAAAACCTCGGGGACTGAGCAAGATTTAGAAGAGCGTTTGGTAGGTAATGGTATTAAAAATCCGTTTTTACGTGCCTTGGTAATTGTTGATGGATTACTCGGTTTATTAATTAATGCAAAACGTTTTAGTAAAGAAATTAATGGGTTTAGCTTCTTTAAAGTGTTTAATGCAGGTTTTCCCATTACTACTGCGTATTTCGCCATTTTACATAGCGTAATTGTGTTTCACTTAGTTAATTTGTTCACTCCACTGGCTGCTAATTCACCTGTATTGCTGCTTGATGTAATGAATGTGTTTGAATTTCTAATGGTGGTGCTGATTGTGCCTAATATTGTGCGTTCGAGCTCACTTAATTTTGTTACTTCAAGTATGCATTATTACGGCGGTGTTAATAATATGCTTGAACAAACTCACGTCATCACCAGCCGTTTGTTTATGCCATTTAATTTATTTTGCTTTAACTTTGGGCATACTCATACTATTCATCATTTTGTGCCGAATCAGCCGTTTTATTTACGACAAATGATCAGTAAAAAAATCCTTGAAGTGATGCGCCAACACGGCGTGCGTTTTAATGATTTTGCCAGTATTAAGCAAGCAAACTTGTATCAGTAATACTCAGTGTAAAATGGCATCATAATGCAGTCGGACTCGCAGCAGCAATTAACTCAGCAAGATGCGTTAGCGCAATGTGTACAAGCTATAAAGGGGACCAGTTTTGCGCAAAAGCTGGTTAATTACATTGCCCTTATTGTTGAGTTTGATTGTGCGGTTGTATTGGCTTGCAGAGTAAATAAGCATCCCATTTATTTATTCGATTCTATCGAGAAACAGCGTGAACTTTTATTTCAGCGCTACCTTACTAACTCGTTTGTAAACGACCCTTTTTATACTGAACTGGTTAGTAAAGCTGAGGAAGGAGTATTTCGGCTCGCTGATATAGCTCGTTATCAAGATGAACTGACCTTTAAGGCATATCAACAGCAGTTTTATACTCACACTGACTGGACTGATGAGCTAAGTATTTGTACTAATATAGGTAACGGTCGCTCGATTGTTATTTACCTTGGTTTATTATCCAATAACCAGCGCTTTAGTGCGTTGCAAAAGCAGCAATTAATAGCACATTTTAATTTAATAAAAGCACTGTGTAGCCAACATTGGGGTAGCCAAAAATTACTATTAAATCAATTTAATAGTACAGCGACTGGACAGCTGATGGAAAATGCACTCACATCATTTGCTAATCAACAACTCACTCAGCGAGAGCATCAGGTTGCTTGTTTAATTGTACAAGGTTGCGACTCCGCAGATATTGCTGCTCAGCTTGGGATCACCCTAGGTACAGTTAAAAACCATCGCAAACGTATATATTCGCAGTTAAACGTTGCTTCACTAAGTGAATTTTTTCGACTGTTTTTAAACCATTTAATGCGCACAGAATAAAATGCGTTTATGTCCCTTTAGGGATATAGTGCCCATCGCTGAGTTTAATTAGTATTTTTCTTATAGATAATTTTGAGAAATACGATGACAGCACATTTACTTAATGACATTACGCAGCGTGGTTTAGTCTCTCAAGTGAGTAATATTGAGCAATTAACCCAGAAGCTTGAAACCCCACAGGTGGTTTACTGTGGCTTCGATCCTACCGCAGGTAGCTTACATATAGGTCACTTAGTACCATTAATAATGCTAAAGCGTTTTATGGATGCAGGGCATCAAGGTGTGGCATTAATTGGGGGGGCTACAGGATTGATTGGTGACCCGAGTTTTAAAGCCACTGAGCGTAGCCTAAATACCAAACAAACGGTGTCGCAATGGGTGGATGCGCTTGCAAACCAAGTTGAGAGTGTACTTGGTCCGCATTTAAACCAGCCACTGCAAATAAAAAATAACGCTGACTGGTTTAGCAGTATTGATGTATTAGACTTTTTTCGTGATGTAGGTAAACACTTTTCAATTAACACCATGATCAACCGCGAGTCAGTAAAACAACGTTTGCAACGTCCAGACCAAGGCTTGTCGTTTACTGAATTTAGTTACTCCTTATTGCAGTCGTATGACTTTGCTAAGCTCAATAGTGAGCTAAATTGTACTTTGCAGATAGGCGGTAACGATCAGTGGGGTAATATCGTCAGTGGAATTGATTTAACCCGCCGTTTAAACCAGCAAACAGTGTTTGGTTTAACGTTGCCACTTATTACCAAGTCAGACGGTACAAAATTTGGAAAAACCGAGGGCGGTGCTATTTGGCTCAACCCCAAAAAAACCTCACCGTATCGTTTTTATCAGTTTTGGTTAAATTGTGAAGATGCTGATGTGTATAACTTTTTGCGTTTTTATACTTTTTTATCAGTTAAAGAAATTGAGGCCATAGAAGCAAACGATAAGATAAGCGGCCAAAAGCCTCAAGCACAGCGCATTTTAGCTGAGCAATTAACACGTTTTGTTCATGCTGAAGAAGGCTTGGCAAGTGCGCAGCGTATCACTGAGTTGTTATTTAATGGTCAGGTGCAAACACTCACCTTGGCAGAACTTGAACAATTAGAGCAAGATGGGCTAACCGTGAACACTATTAGCGACATGCAAATAAGTATTGCTGAGTTACTAGTTAAAAGTAAACTGGCCAGCTCAAAGCGACAGGCGCGTGAATTAATAACAGCTAATGCGATTAAAATTAATAGTATGGTCGTTACTGACGAGCATGCGCAGCTTGATATTTCGTTGTTTGAACGCTTTTGGATAATGCAACGTGGCAAAAAGCAATTCAGGCTTATTAAACTAGTTTAAAGTATAAACAGTGGGCTTATGATTACACGGCCCACCTTAAATTTACACTTAGGCCTTGTTGCGTATAGTAATATTCCGTCCGCCTAAATAGCCAAACATAGCGCTTAGTGCACTCGCACTCGCGCAAAACCACAAAGTAGATGTCCAGTTACCAAAATAACTATGTAGTGCACCTGCAATAATAGGCCCCGTAGCGGCAAGTAAATAACCAATACACTGCGCCATACCTGAAAGGGCAGCAGCTTGATGTGAGTCGTGAGTACGTAAACTTATAAACGACAAGCCCAATATAAAGCATGCACCCGAGCAAAACCCCATAGTAATTGACCACACAAACGCATGTACTGGCATATACAGTAGTCCTATTGAAGATAGGCTTGCCAATACTCCTAAGGCAAAGGTGAGTACACGCTGATCTTTCAGTTTTGCTAATAAAGGAATTAGGATAATACCAGGCAATGCCGAAGCCACCTGAAATGAGCCTTGTAATGCACCCGCTTGCTGTGCATTGAAGCCACTGTCAATTAATATACTTGGTAACCAGCCTATAATTATATAAGTAAATAACGAATTACAGCCAAGTAGCAAGGTAATTTGCCACGCAAGCGCTTGGTGCCATACTTTAACCTCATCGGTATTTTCAACCAGATCTTTAGTTGGTTTGGTGCGTAGCTTTAATTGCGGTAACCAAATAAATAAACTTAGTAAAGTAATTAACGCATAACTGGCCAAAGCGATTTGCCAACCTATTTGTTTATATTCTGCAAGTGGAATAATTAACGCTGAGTAACTACCACCAAAAATACCCATAGCAAGTACATACGCCGAGGTCATTACTGCTACTTTATGTGCAAAGTCGCGCTTAATTAAACTCGGTAGCAGTACATTACCTATCGCAATGCCTACCCCGATGACAACGGTGCCTAAATAGAGTATCGGCACTGAATCTATCATGCGTGATGCTAAGCCTAGGCCAATCAAAATAAGAGCAATAAATAGCGATACTTCTAAACCTTGCCTCTTAGCTAAACTAGTTGCTAATGGGCTTGCTAAAGCAAATGCAACTAAAGGTAAGGTGGTAAGCATACCGGCTTGTGATGCGCTTAAATTAAAACTAAGAATTATTTGGTCCAATACAGGAGCTAAACCAGTCACCGGCGCACGTAAGTTACTAGCAATAAGTATAATACCCAGTATTAATAATGCGAAAGATAAACGAGATTGAGGTTGTTGGATTAACAAGGTAAATGTCCTAGCAAGTTAGTTATTTAGCAAGAGGCAATTGAGCCTAGTATAAAGGCTTAATCATCACTATAATTTAGTAAAAGAGACATTAAATAACTAAAAACAGACAAAATGCAGCTTTCCCAAGATTGGAATGAAATAATAAACTTTGAAATTATGCCGCAGCCGGTTATTGCAAAAATAGAATATGCCCAGCTTAGCCGTGAAATTCCACTGCATACACACCCAAAAGGGCAGTTAATTTTAGCTCTATACGGCTATGTTACTTGTGAAGTAGCAACAAAAATGTGGATGGTACCTACCCACAGTGCTATTTGGATCCCAGCAAATGTAGAGCACAGTAATAGGGCATCTGATAATGCGCATTTATGCCATTTATTCATTGATGTAAACTTACAAGGAATGCCAGCTACAGCCTGTACATTAACTATCAGTCCTCTTGTAAAAGAATTAATGCTTAGTTTGGCAGGTAACCAGCAAAACTATAGCTTAATAGGTAAAACCGCGCGGCTTGCACAAGTATTATTTGATCAACTAGTGGATATGCCAATTCAACCTTTAGATTTTGTACTATCAAAAAATAGTGTGATTAAAAACATGAGTAATCAGCTTATTAGTCAGCCTTATAGCCGCAAAACATTACCACAATGGGCGCAGCAATTTGCTTTAACTGAGCGTACTTTAGCGCGATTGATAAAAAAAGAAACAGGCATGACCTTTGGTAAATGGCGTACTCAATTGCATATTATAATTGCACTGCAGGCGTTATCTAATCAGCAAAGTGTACAACAGGTATCAGAGTTATTAGGTTATGAATCGGTGAGTGCGTTTATTACTATGTTCAAAAAGGTAATGAAAAAATCGCCCATGCGTTACATGAGCGAACTGGATGCCTACCAATTATAAGTTGCCGAAATCATGGCATTACGTGGTTTACCTGGGAAGTAACGATCCCCAGTAAAGCTGGTGTAATCGGCGCGCTCAGCGTAGGCCGTGTTAGTTAAGTTTATAATTCGGGCACTCAGTAATAGCTGTGGACTAATTTGCCACTGGCCGCGCAAGCTTAAAATATCGTGGCCTTGATATTCATGTAAGTTTTCAGGGTCGGTAAAGTAGCGGCTAACATAGTGCCATTGCAGCGCAAGGCTAATACTCTCGTTGGCTTGCCAGTTAAAATCGATATTAGCAACCTTTCGAGGTGCGGTATCAATATCGTTACCTTTAATATTAATGCTGCCAATAACTTGCTCATTCGAGTACGTATGCTTGGCATAAGTGCCTGCGAAGTTAACCGATAAGTGCTGATTAAAGCTATGCGCTAACTCAAGCTCAATGCCGCGATGTCGAGTTTGGCCGTCATTAACAGTAAAAAAGTCACTGTCACGGTAGATGGTATTGTGCTTGCTCATCGTATAAGCCGACAAACCGTAGCGAGTATTGTTGTACACCCCTTTAATACCTAACTCAGCATTATTTGCTATTTCTGCGTCTAAGTCGGCAGTACTTTGCTCGCGTTGTAATTGATAAAGCTCAGCAGCTTGGGGGGCTCGATAGCCTCTTGAAAAGTTAGCGTATAGTGTATTGTTAATATTAAGCTGATAGCTCACCCCGAGTTTTGGCGAAAGATTACTAAAGCTGTTTTTAGTGCTTTCGGGGCGGCTATAACGACAGCCACCAAAACCACATTCGTTGCCATCCTCTTTTGTACGCCCTGCAAGCATATTATTTTGATAGTCATATTGCATGTGCTCATAACGCAGCCCAGCGGTAATAAGCCAGTCATTAAGCTGCCAATCAATAGCGGCAAATGGAGCGTATAAGGTTGCATCGACTTGGTAATCGTAATGTTTACCTTGCGGCACAGTGGCCACTAAAAACGCAGAGCCTTGGGTGGGGTTATCTTGGGCTTGTAAAAAATCGGCTTGGGTAAACTCACCATCAAAGCCAAGCTTTAAGTTCGTATTGTCGTTCACATAATGTTGATAAAGCGATTGTAGGCCAAACCCCGTTTGACTGTTTTTTTCGAGCGGAGTACCGGGTAAAAAGTGTTTGAAAAAGTCCATGCTTTGGTCACGAATATAAGGAGTAACAACCAGTATGTTCTCACCTAATTGCCAGCTTGCTTTACTCCAAGCCCTAAGCGAACGGGCTTTTCTAAAGGCGTCAGGATCAAAATTTTGCTGTGCAATATCTTCATCTTTATAGCTTTGAAAGCCACTAATATACCCTGCGGTTTGTTGGTCTAAGTCGGTATAGGTCAACCCCGATATTAAACTTAAGTTGTTGTTAGCGTACCGATGTCGCACATTTATTTTTTGTTGTTTAACGCTTTCATCATCTCGGTAACCGCCATCATCGGTAAAGCTGGCATTAATACCGAACCCTGAATTATCCATAGCATGGCCTGCACGCAATTTATAGCGAGCATAACCGTAAGAGCCATAATCAAAGCCTAGTAAACCACCACCTTGGGTCGTGTCTGGTGTAATGACGTTAATTACGCCATGCACTGCATTTGAGCCATACAGTGCAGAGCCTGGGCCTTTTAATACCTCAATACGCTGTGCCATTTCGCTATGTGCTTCAAACAGCTCATTAATATTGCAAAACCCAGCTGCACGAAGAGCTATGCCATCTTCTGCGGTTAAAACACCACCACAAGCCCCCGTACCAGAAAGTACTTGCGAGCGCAGGGCGGGTAAATATTCTTGACCATTACCACGTTGTATATTGGCACCTGCAACGCGTTGCAGTGCTTCTTCTACATGGGTAGGGGCTATAAGCTCAAGTTGTGATTCGCTTAATACACTGATCACCAAAGGTAATGGGGTGGAGAGCGCTTCACTACGTGATGCTGTGGTGGTGATACGTTCAATTGATTGCGCGGTATCTTCAGCACACGCACTATTAATTAAACTTAACTGACTGCATAACAATAAAGAGGGTAAATAGTAATATTTCATAAATTCCAGCACATCGGCAAGTTGATAAGTTTAGGGTAGGGGAGTTTGTGAATTGGTTAAAGCACACTCAACCTATAAACCCGATAAGTAATCGATAAAACAATACAAAAAATACCCGGAAAAACTAAAGTGAGCACTGAGTAATGTTTAAATAGCAATACGCCTACCACTCCACCGGTTAAAAAACCGGCAACAATTAATGCAAAGACCAAGCATTTTCTATTGTCAAAAGCTTCTCCTTTTAGGGCTTTACCAAACATCAAACCCAGATCGGTAAAAATACCGGTTAAATGAGTGGTACGCACTACAGCACCGCTGTAGTTAGTGGCTAAAGCATTTTGTAAGCCGCAGGCGGCAGAGGCGAGTGTAAGTGCGTAAGGATATGAATGTTGAAGTAGCTGTGCGCTTACCAGTAGTAAAATACCCTCAATAAATAAGAGCGTATCGTAATGGCGTCCTAACTTAAGTGACCCGCCTGAGAGCATTAAGCCTGTTAATGCCGAGCCAAATATAAAGCTCAGTACAATCGCAATTAAAAATAACGCTGCATTGATGTTGGTAGTAAGTTCAATAGCTAATGAAGTCACCGACCCCGAAACATGAGAAATTGCTTGCTGTTCAAACCCTAATAAGCCTACTGCGTTTACCATACCGGCAATAAAAGCGAGGGTAAACGCACCATATTCGACCCACTTAGGTAGTTTTGTAAACATCCTTTTAGCTCCGGTTTCAGTGTGTAGATTAATCATACACTTAATTAAAGTTAATAAATGAAAAGAGGTTATATTTTTAACATCACAACCAAGTGATGATCGCTAAATTTAACTTTTGCGTATCAACAGAATTTGGAATAAATATGTTTAACCAAGAACAGCAATCACGCATTATAGAAATGGCATGGGAAGACAGAACACCGTTTGAAGCCATTGAAAATCTGTATGGGCTAAATTACCCTCAATTAGTTAATTTTATGCGGGAGCATATCTCTAGCGGGTCATTTAAAGTATGGCGTAAGCGCCATGCCGGGCGTAAAACTAAACACCTAAAGTTGCGCGACCCCGCGATTATGCGCAGTCATTGTAAAACACAGTACAAACAGCGCTAATTTTAGGGTTTCATGTGTTGTTCAGGCTTAAGCGTTAATAATCTTCAGTAATAACCACACTGGAGAACAGCCATGAAAACATTAATCAGTATTTTATTAATGGTTTTTGCGCTAACGGCAACAAACGCATTTGCTGTACCACACAAAGACAAACATGCAGGCAAGCATGCGAATAAACACGCAAACAAGCATCACTGGAAAAAGCAAAAAAATAACCAATACCATAATAAAAAATGGCTTTCTAAGAAACAAGCCAAGCAGTTAATTCGTCAAGGGTGGACTCCACCAGGGTGGCACAGATCTTATCATCAAGGTGATATCCTTGGGCATGACATTTATAAGCGTGCTAGAGTAATAGACCGAGAAAGAGACACAGTGCGAGTTGAAATTGATCGCACTATTATTCACCTAGTGCACGACACTCGTGAAATACTCTCTATTTTACAGCGCTATTAGGATTTATAAATGCTCACTGTATTGGTCATAGTTACTGGCTTGTTGTTATTAATAACCTTATTACCCCTGTCATACAGTCAGCATTACTTGATACGTAGTTGCGACTTTGTGCGCTTGCAGGTGTGCTACCTAGCAAGCGCTGTAATTATCGTGGCACTAATAGGTATGTGGCAAAGCGACTTTATTGCATACTCATTAATAGCGGCTGTTGCTTTAATTATTTGTGCGCTTCAAGCTAAGTGGATTTATCCCTACACTTGGTTTGCTAAAAAAGAAGTATTAACAGCGCCAAAAAGTAGTGATCATAGCATCAGAATCTTATCCGCTAATGTACTGATGTCGAATCGACATAGTGAGCAGCTAATTAACTTAGTCGATAAATATCAGCCCGATTTACTCATCACTTTAGAAAGCGATAGTTGGTGGCAAGATAAATTGTCCGTGCTTAAAAAAAACTACCCTTATCAAGTACAGTGTCCAAAAGATAACCGCTACGGCATGCATGTCTTTAGTAAATTTAACATACTCGATGCACAAATTTGTGAACTCATAGAAGATAATATTCCCTCTATTCATATTTTGTTTGAAAATCATCAAGGGCTAAAAATGCAAGGCCACTTTATTCATCCTGCCCCACCGAGCCCAACAGAAAAAGATTCATCGCGTCCGCGCGATAGCGAATTAATAATGGTGGCCAAAGCCCTTAAAGGTTCAACTCGCCCTACGATAGTCGCTGGCGATTTAAATGATGTTGCTTGGTCACGCAGTACTCGTTTATTTATGCAAATTAGTGGCTTTTTAGACCCCCGTAAAGGCCGTGGTTTTTTTAATACTTTTCATGCTAATTACTTTTTTATGCGTTGGCCGCTTGATCATTTGTTTCACTCAAAAGGCTTTAGTGTAAAACGAATAAAGCGCCTTGCTAAATATGGCTCCGATCATTTTGCCTTATTAACCGAATTGGTATTTGAAGATGCTAATCAGCAATCCCTAGAAACAAAACCAAGTGAGCAAAAGCAACAAGACATACAAGAGCTGGCAATGAACAAAGCAGATAAACGCAAAGTACCTATGTTTGAAAAGAGCTAGGTATAGTACAGATATTAGGTTAATGGTTTTAGACGAAGTTTTTTGTAGCAAACTATTTGGTTTAGCGTTAATTAACAAAGAGATTCATTATGTTTAATAAAATTATCGACTTTTGGTTTACCGAGCTTGAGCCTAAACAGTGGTGGCAAAAAGACGATGGGCTTGATGCACAAATTAAAACTCGTTTTGGTAAATTGCATCATCAAGCAAGTGTAAATGAGTTATTTGATTGGCGTGAAAGTGCGATAGGTAGTCTTGCGGAAATTATTGTGCTTGATCAGTTCTCACGTAATATTTACCGTGAAAAGCCCGCAGCATTTGCCTGTGATGCGTTAGCTCTAGCGTTAGCGCAAGCAGCTATTGCCAAAGGGTTTGATAAGGAATTGACGGATGAGCAACGCGTATTTTTGTATATGCCTTTTATGCACAGCGAATCAAAGCTAATTCATAAGGAAGCAGTGAAGTTATATAAAGCGTTAGGTATTCAAAATAACTTAGATTTTGAGTATCAGCATAAGGCGATTATCGATAGATTTAATCGTTATCCGCATCGTAATAAGATACTGGGGCGGGACTCTACAAAAGAAGAGCTTGAATTTTTAAAACAGCCTAACTCAGGTTTTTAAATTTATTAGACAAAAAAACACCACGCTTGCGACAAGCGCGGTATTTAATTTTACTAACCTGATACCTGATACCTGATACCTGATACCTGATACCTGATACCTGATACCTGATACCTGATACCTGATATTAGCTCTTAATCATGATGCTTTTAACATTCACAAACTCGCGAATACCAAAGCCGCCATGTTCTCTGCCATAGCCACTGTCTTTAACACCGCCAAATGGTAGGTTCGGTTGTGCCAGTCCGTAACCATTTATGTTGATCATACCGGTATCAAAATGCTTTTTAGCCAGCTCAATGGCTTTTTTCTCATCCTTTGAAAAGATACCGCCGCCTAGTCCATAACGGGAGTCGTTGGCAATACGCATAGCGTCGTCATTATCTTTGGCTTTAATCAAAGATGCGACAGGGCCAAATAATTCGTCATCATATGCAGGCATCCCTGGTGATAAATTTTCTAACACGGTAGGCGGGTAGTAATAGCCTGTTTGCTGCGGAATTTCTCCGCCTACAATTACTTTTGCGCCTGCATTAACTGAGTCTTGCACTTGCTGATGAATTTTGTCGCGTAAATCTTCTCGTGCCATAGGACCCAGTTCCGTATCTTTATCCATAGGGTCGCCCATTTTAATTGCTTTAAATTGCTGGCTCAGCGCTTCTTTAAAGTCATTGTATAAAGAGTCAACTACCACAAAACGCTTGGCAGCCACACAGGTTTGGCCATTGTTAATAATGCGGCCCTGCAAACAGGTTTTAACTGCCTGTGCGAGGTCAGCATCATCAAGTACAACATAAGCATCGTTACTACCAAGCTCTAATACCGTTTTTTTAACGTGCTTACCGGCCTGCTCAGCTACTTTTTTGCCTGTGCCATCACTTCCTGTGAAGGTAACGCCACTAATGTGTTTATGAGAGATAAGTGCGCTGGCTGTTTTTCCGTCAATTAGTAAGTTACTAAAGCAATGCTCAGGGAACCCAGCTAGTTTAAATAAGGTATCTATTTTTTCAGCCATACCAAACACATTGCCCGCGTGTTTTAATACCGTGGTATTACCCGCCATAATATTTGCGGCACTGTATCTAATGACTTGATAAAGTGGGAAGTTCCATGGCTGAATACCTAGCAACACGCCAGTGGGGCGATAACTTATAATTGCACGACCGCCTTGCATATCGCGTTCTTCGTCGCTCAGCATATCGGCGCCATGTACTGCGGTATAACGGCAAATGTCAGCACAAAGCTGCACTTCTTGAAAGCCTTGTTCGTACACTTTACCCATTTCTTCGGTCATCAGTTTAGCAAGCGCTTCTTTTTGCTCTTCAAATAAAGAGGCTAGCTTATTCAGGTATTTAGCGCGCTCCGTAAACGAGGTTAATTGCCATGTTAAGTATGTTTCATGAGACTTTTCGATCACTTGTTCTGCTTGAGCTTGAGAAAGCAGCGTATAGCTATTGATGACTTGCTCGGTTGCTGGATTGATCGTATCTACTGTGTTACTCATTTTACCTCCTAACAAATTATGTAATAGGGTAGGTGCAAAACCAAAGCCAGTTGGGCGATAGTTTATAAAAACTCATAACTTTTTGTTAATAATGGTTTTTATATTACTTTATACAAAAATCTAGATTTTGTTTGTTCGTCGTTTTTGCTATGGTTCTGTAAATACTGCAAGTTGTTGAAAAAGTTACAGGGAGTAGTTAGATGATACAGTCATTGTTTAATATCGATTTACCTCTTATTCAAGCGCCTATGGCGGGCGTACAAAACGTTGAATTGGCTGCAAGCGTTTGTGAAGCTGGCGGGCTAGGGTCGTTGCCTTGCGCTATGTTATCGCCAGCACAGTTGGTTGAACAGCTCGACTTACTTACTCAAAAAACAGATAAACCATTTAATCTAAACTTTTTTTGTCACACGGTTACTGATTACACCAGCCAACAAAAACAGCAATGGCATAATATGCTGACCCCTTATTTTGCAGAGTATGAAATTGACCCGCAAAGTTTAACCGCAGGGGCATCCCGTCAGCCTATAAACCAAGCTGTTGTTGATATTATTGCACCCTATAAACCGGCGGTTGTGAGTTTTCATTTTGGTTTACCTAAGCACGCTATTGTGGCGCAAATAAAAAGCTGGGGCACTAAAGTAATTTCAACGGCGACCACTTTAGATGAAGCTATTTGGCTCAGTGAAAATGGCGCTGATGCTGTTATTGCTCAGGGTTTAGAAGCTGGAGGGCATCGAGGGCATTTTTTATCAATGGATTTAAGCTTGCAACAAACCACTGAGCAGTTAGTTAAGCGTTGTGTTGAGCATTTATCATTACCGATTATTGCTGCAGGAGGTATTGCAACGCCAGATGATGTAAAGCATATGAAAGCGCTGGGAGCCAGTGGAGTTCAAGTTGGTAGCGCTTATTTATTATCTAAAGAGGCAAAAACATCTGCTTTACATCAGCAAGCTATTTTAGAGCAGGCTCAAGATAGCACCGCACTAACCACTTTGTTTTCAGGTCGGGCTGCGCGGGGGATTCAAAACCGCGTCATGCTCGAGTTAGGTACTATGCCTGAGGGCGTGCCTTCGTTTCCTCACGCTAGTAGCGCAATAACAGCATTAAGAACATGCGCTGAAAAAGCAGGCCAAAGTGATTTTTCGCCTTTGTGGTGTGGCCAGAAATATATTCCTAGGGTGGGGGTATCAGCTGCGGATATTACGCATATTTTAATGAAAAAATGGTAGAGTTTAATGTCTGATAACCCACTTTTATCGCTTGGCGATAGTTACGAAGTGCTTATAAATACGCTTAAAACACAATTGGCAGGTATTTACCCTCAACAGCTTGTCGCGCGCAATACCGTGTTATTGCCCCAAGGCGATGTGCAGCGTTATGGCTATTTAATTGTGGAGGGGGTTTTAGGTGCTATTCATGATGATATTGATGGCGGGCAAAAATGCAAAGAGTTTTATTTTAAAAATGAGTTAGCATTGCTGTTTGCCAATTGGATGACCTCAAGCCCCGCTTTTTATCAATTAAAAGTAATTAATGAGGCAAGTGTAATTAAAGTACCGCTAACACTATTTGAGCAAGCACAGTACCAACTCATTAAGCAGCAACTCATTGCGCAGCAACTAATATTTAAAGAAGCCAAAGAAGCATTTTTATTACTCAACAGCCCCGAGCAGCGATACTGTTACTTGCTCAAACATAAACCGCATTGGTTGGCGCAGTTAAGCTTAAGCCAAGTGGCTATGTATATAGGTATTTCGGCCATTTCGTTATCTCGAATTCGTAAGCGACTTAACTTAAGTTAAGTGCTGTTTATATAAAGCACTATACACTCCTCATTTTTATGCCTTTAGTGCCTTGGAGTGTTATGTTTTTAATTGCCCAATCATTGGTTGCCGTCGCGACTTTACTCGACTTAGCTTCATTTCAGTTTAAGTCCCGACGCATTATCTTATGTTGTTTATTTACCTCTGTGTTATTAACCTCAGTCCACTTTTTTATTTTGGGTTATAACAGTGCCGGCTGCTTAATGCTTATTGCCGCGTTACGTTATTTTTACTGCATATACTTTAAGCATACTTGGGCCATGTTTGGATTTATGACAGTGAGTTGTTTAGCCGTTTATTTAACATGGCAAGATTGGTTTAGTGGCTTTGCGCTGGTGGCGACATTAATACAAACCATTGCTTCATTTCAAAATAGAGACTTGCACTTGAGGTTATGTATGGTGGTGGGAACCTCTTTTTGGATAACGCATAATATTTTTGCTGGCTCCCCTGTGGCAATAATTATGGAAAGCCTATTTTTAAGTAGTAACTTATTTGGTTTATATCGATTTTATATTAGTAAAAAAGCCTTGCTGAACCTCAAGTAGGAACGTAAAATGCAGCAATGCAAACTTATTAAAAGAACTGTTTGGCAATTTCTTTTAATAAAAAGGTTTCTCGAATAATCGACAATCCTTGTTTATCGCTATTAGCTAATGTGCGTTCGTTGTGAGCTATCGCCTCAAAAATATTTACCCATTTAGCTTGCATACCATTTTGTTGCTCATAGTGCTCAAGCTGTGCTTGGCCGAGTTGTTCGTTAATTTCGCATACATAACAGTATGACTTTATATGAATAATATCAAAGTCATCTTTGTACCAAGGGCGGTACTCTTCGTAAAGCCCAAACTCGCTACATACTTTTATATTTTGTGCGCCAGTTTCTTCACTTAGTTCTCTGATCAATCCCTGCTTTATGCTTTCATGTGAGTCAATCCCACCGCCAGGTAAGCTAAAGTCGTCATAGCGCTGAGTATACATAAGTAAAATGTGTTGTTGCTTAAATGCAATAGCGCGAGCGGTTGGGCGAGAAAATTGACGACCTTGCTCAATATTGATTGAGGGATGAATGTAGGTTTTTAATAAGCGCATAACAACTCCTGTAATAAAAATAAATTATATCAGTTGGTTATATTAATTGCTTTAATAGAGATTTAATAAGCCGCATAAAATAGCGCTATTTCAGCGCCTATACAGCTACTTATGATTAAACTAGTGGATTAAAAATAAAACAGCTGCATTTTGTACCTTAATTATGTATATCTTTCATTTACATTAAAGGGTAAGTAGAATGGTGAAAAAGCACAGGGATTATTCATGTTAAATATACTTTTAGTCGATGACGACGTCGAATTCAGTGATGTTATTTGCCATATTGTTGAGTTTCTTGGCCACAACATTAATACAGCAACCAGTTTAAAAGAAGCGCATCAATGGTTTGAAAATAACACCTTTGATCATGTGCTGCTCGATTTTATGTTACCTGATGGCAGTGGTTTGCACTTGCTGGATCACTTAAAAATGATTGGTCAATCGCCTAAAGTCACCCTTATTTCAGGTCACCCTTCGGTTAAAGGTATTTTAGCTGAGATGTGTGAGCCTAATGTGTCGCATTTATTAAAGCCGCTGCAACGTGAAGATTTAGAACTGGTTTTAAATGGCCCTAAAAAAACAGTAAAAAAAGAGAAAAGCGCCGCTATTACTCATCATTTTGACACGCTTATTGGCGAGTCTGCGCCCATGCAACAGCTTTATACTATGATTGAGCGTGTAGCTAAAACCAATGCTAATGTTATGCTTATGGGTGAAAGTGGCTCAGGTAAAGAGGTGGTAGCCCAAGCCATTCATAATGCTAGTAAATGCGAAGGTCCACTGGTGGCGAGTAACTGTGGGGCACTCTCTAAAGAGCTTATTGGCAGTGAATTATTTGGCCACGAAAAAGGCGCATTTACCGGTGCCATTGCCCGTAAAGAGGGCGTTTTTGAACAAGCAGATGGCGGAACGTTATTTCTTGATGAAGTCACCGAAATGCCGATTGATATGCAGCCTAATTTACTGCGTGTACTTGAAACTAAAAAAGTAACACGAGTAGGCGGTAATCGTGAGTTACCAGTAAATTGCCGTGTTATTTCAGCGACTAACCGCTCTCTTACCGATTTAGCGCAGAATAATATTTTACGTGAAGATATTTACTTTAGACTGGCTGTTTTTCCAATTGATATACCGCCACTACGAGAGCGAAAAGAAGATATTCCATTACTCGCAAAAGCGTTTTTAGGTCAGTTGAACGATGAAAATGGTACAGCGTTTGCCTGGGCTAACGAACAGCTTAAAGAGCTACAAACATACGACTGGCCAGGTAACGTACGTGAACTTCGCCATGCTATTCATCGCGCTTTTATTATGAGCGACCCGCAAACTAGCACAATTACATTACCTGACAACTTAGAATCGCCTTTTTCAAGGGTTAACACTCAATCTGAAGACAAACAGGTATCAGCAGGGCAAACAATTGAAGAAGTTGAAAAAGAGCTTATTCATGCCACGCTCGATAAGGTACAAGGTAATAAAACATTAGCGGCACAAATGTTAGGCATTAGTACTAAAACCTTATATAACCGTTTAAATGCTTATGGTGGTATTGGAGAGTATAAATAACCAGCATGCAAATTTAATAACAACAAAACGAGGACTTTAATGGCATCACCACAACAGGCAAAACCTTTGAATGAGCTGGTACACGACGCACGTGCGCCGCTAAACCGTATTTCGATGAACGCTGAACTAATTAAGCTAGTACTTGAAAACGATATGCCCGTCGAAAAAGCACTCGAGGCGCTCGATAAAATAATTGTTAATTGCCAAGCATGTAGTGACAGTTTACAGCTTATTTCAGACTCAAAATAATAAAAACCAGGACGATAAATGATTAAACGCAAACAGCAAGGCAAAGCAAATGTTATATGGGCGTTATTTATCTCCATAATACTATGCATTATTGTAGGTAATGCATTTTTAGCGGTTAATACCATACAAGGCTTAACGCGTACTCAGCAAAGTTTAGATAACACTAATATGCTAAGTACAGCCATTGAGCAAATGCATCTCTCTGTAGTGCAGGCTGAATCAGGGCAGCGCGGGTATTTATTAACGCAGGACGATGATTACTTAGCTCCATATTACGATGCGGTTGCACAAATTGAATCGCAAACCGATTATGTTCGCTCTTTAAACTCTGAAATTGAGGGGCAAGCTGAGCGTATTGCAACGTTAATTTTATTAGTTGAAAGTAAAATTGCTGAGCTTAAAAGCACAGTTCAATTAGCATTAAATGACAAAGAAGAACGTGCAATGCTCATACTCAACTCTCATAAAGGGCGTGACCTATACCGAGAGATTCGTGTACTTGTTAATGATATTCAAGATCGTGAGCTGTTATTTAAAGTCAGTCACTTTTCTAAATTAGCGCAAATAAAAAACGAGGCAAAAATCACTTTTGCAATTACAGCCATCACGAGTGCTTTACTTATTGGTGGTATGTTTTTACTTGCGCGGCTTAACTTAAAAAATGCAGCGGTATATCGAGCTGAGCTCGAAATGCAAAACGAAACCTTAGCCAGTAAAGTGACCGAACGTACCCAAGAACTTACGTTATATTCTGATGAGTTAAGTCGCAGTAACCGTGAGTTAGAAGAGTTTGCTTTTGTTGCCAGTCATGACTTGCAAGAGCCGCTGAGAAAAATTCAAGCATTTAGCGATCGTCTTGAAAGCATGTTTAAAGACGAGTTAGGTGAAAAGGGAACTGACTACATTGCTCGAATGAAAAATGCTGCGCAGCGCATGTCTAATTTAATTAATGATTTATTAGAGTTCTCTCGAGTAACAACTCGAGGTATAGATTTTACCGACACCAATCTAAATAGCATACTTAATGATATTTTAAGCGATTTAGAAATAGCCATTAACGAGTCTAATGCGCAAGTGATAACGGTTGATATGCCAATCATTCAGGCTGATCCGAGTCAAATGCATCAGCTGTTTTTAAACTTAATTTCAAATGCTGTGAAGTTTAGAGCGCCTAACGTAAATCCTGTTATTGATATTAGCTTTGAACGAATTAGCGAGTTTAGTGAAGACCATAATAGTAAAGTAAGTTGGCATGTTATTACTGTAAAAGATAATGGTATCGGCTTTTCAGCTGAGTATGCAGATAAAATATTTGTGCCATTTCAGCGTTTACATGGGCGTTCTCAATATAAAGGAACCGGCATTGGATTATCTGTGTGTCGCAGAATTGTAGAGCGACATGGCGGAACTATTACAGCAATAAGCACCCCTAATGAAGGCGCAACCTTCATTATTAAACTACCTGTGGATGCAGAGTTATTCACATTACAAGGAGAGGCATAATATGCCATTAACAAACGTAAAACCCATTACCATTTTAATGGCAGACGATGATGAAGATGATCGTTTATTAACCCAAGATGCCCTCGCTGAAAGTCGCGTTTTAAATGAATTACACTTTGTTGAAGACGGTGTGGAGCTTTTAGAGTATTTAGAGCGTAAAGGCAAGTTTGAAGATAAAACCCTGTCACCAAGACCTGGCTTGATTTTACTCGACTTAAACATGCCGAGAATGGATGGACGTGAAGCACTTCAAGCGATTAAAGCCAACCCTAATTTAAAAGGTATTCCCGTTGTTATTTTAACTACTTCAAAGCAAGAAGAGGATATGGTTAAAGGTTACGATTTAGGTGCGGCGTCATATATTACCAAGCCAGTAACTTTTGATGGTTTAGTTGAGTTGATGAAAACGTTAGGTAAATACTGGGTTGAATTTGTAGAGCTACCAAGCACGTTTAACGATTAAGCATATAATTAAAATAGGAGACGCTATGTTAGCAAAGGCAACGAAGCTGCTATTGGTTGAAGATGATGAAGATGATTACATTCTTACTCGTGACTATTTAGAGCAGCTCAGTTCCCATGTGTTTGACATAGACTGGATAAGCTCTCCTGAGCAGGCAATACATGTACTAAGTAAAAATGAGCATGATATTTGCCTGCTTGACTATCGCTTAGGTGCCTCAGATGGCTTAAGTGTTTTAAAGCAAGCGATTAAAAATGGCTTTTGTGGGCCTATTATCATGTTAACGGGGCAATCTAACGATGCGCTAGATTCGGCTGCGCTTGATGCTGGTGCGGTTGATTACTTAGTTAAAAGTGAAATGAGTGGTAGCCGGTTTGCCCGTTCTATTCGTTATGCATTAGCGCGCCGCGATGTAGAAGATGAGCGAGTTGAGCGTTTAAAAGCAGAGGCTGAAAACCGTTCAAAAGACCGCTTTTTAGCGCATTTAAGCCACGAACTGCGAACTCCCTTGTCGTCTATTTTAGGCTATACCGAACTACTTATGCTCAGTGATTTTAGCAAGCAAGCTGAAAATGAGTTGGGTGTTATTTATCGTAATGGCAAACACTTATTGAGCTTACTGAATGATGTTTTAGATTTATCTAAAATTGCAGTCGATAAGCTTGAGCTAAGCTTGGGGGATGTTAATCTTGATAGCCTAATGGCCGACGTGTTTACGCTAATGCGTGTATCAGCCCTTGATAAAGGTTTATCATTAAAATTTGAATCACTGGAGCCTTTGCCATTAGTTATTCGTGTAGATGCTACTCGGGTTCGACAAATTCTCATTAACCTGATCAATAATGCGATAAAATTTACCGAGCAAGGCGAAATTATCGTTAACGCATGGACAGAGACGGTGGCTGATCGTGAAATGCTCTTTTTTAGCATTAAAGATTCAGGCTTGGGTATTGCTCCAGAAAAACAAGCACTCATCTTTAAGCCTTTTGAGCAAATTGCCGATGTCGAGTCGCGCTCAGTAGGTGGTGCAGGCTTGGGATTAGCTATTTGTTCTGAGCTACTTAGTCGTATGCAGGGCACCATTTCATTAGATTCTTATGTAGGTGAGGGCTCAACGTTTACCATTTCCTTATACCCTGGTGATATCAGACAGGTAGAGCGCAATTTATTAAAACTTGATTTAACCCCCAACATGCAGCAAAAAGTAGCGCCATGCGAAGTAAGTGGCAAAGTGTTGGTGGTGGATGACTTACGCGATTTACGCGTGTTAGTTGGCCATTTAATTGGCTCAGCGGGTGCAGATGTAGATTATGCTGATAATGGCAAACAAGCGCTTGATAAGGTTAAAAAGCAACTTGCAGAGGGCCGCGCCGCTTACGATATTATATTTTTAGATATTCATATGCCGGTGATGGGCGGAAAAGAGGCAGCCATTGAACTTAGAAAGTTAGGGTTTAAAGGGGCGATTATTGCTTTAACCGCGGCCACCATGAAAGGTATTCATAACGAACTAACCGCGTTAGGGTTTGACGATATGATTGCCAAACCTGTGGATTCAAACTTACTATACCAATGCTTAGAGTCAGCGCTGGGGAAAAAAACACAACGTGTTTCATCGATACAGCCAACGCCAAAACATAATACTAATATAAAGCGTTTTTTATTAGTGGAAGACGATGCTGATGCCGGACAAATTACTCAGTTATTATTAGAAAGTTTGGATGTAGACACGGATATAGCAACAAGTGTCAAAGACTGTAAGGCGACGCTTGAGCATAACAGTAATTACGACAAAGTATTACTCGATATGCATTTACCCGATGGTTCAGGTTTAGAGCTTGCTGGGTTTATTAAAGAACACTATCCTGATATTCAACGAGTTATTATTAGTGGAATGGAGCCTGATGCCGTACACATTAGACAGCTAGAAATAGAGCAAGTTTTGCTTAAACCAATAAACTTGGCGTTATTAAGTAAACTTGTTTAACGCCACTATTTGCCAATTTATATAATAATTAGCTAGGTAATATTAACGACTGATTGGCGTATGACTAATTCGGGCTGAAATAAAGTATGAATAGGCTGTACGCTTTTTTGATATACATGGCTCAGTACCCACTGTGCAGCTACTTTACCCATTTCATCTATTGGGTAATTAATAGTGCTTAAAGGGGGGTACACATGGCGGGTAAAGAACACGTTATCGTAGCCTATTATTGAAAGTTGTGCGGGTAGTTCAATGTCATGCTCTCTGGCACTGACCATTGCACCCGTTGCCATTTCGTCATTGGCGCACACTAAGGCGGTAATGGCGGGATTTTTTTTATAAAGAGCAGTAAATCCTTCGTAGCCGCTATCTTCTATAAAGTCACCTTCATACAAACTGTTTTCATCAAACTCAATGGCATGTTCAGCAAGTGCTTGTTTATGTCCGTTTAAACGCTCTTGAGCGTCTTTTTTCCATAAAGGGCCGCTAATGTAAGCAATGTTTTTGTGACCAGACTCAAGAATGTATTTAGTCGCTAAATAGCCCCCTTTAACATTATCAAGAATAATACAGCGATCGGCGAGCTCAGGAATATGGCGATTAAGTAAAACAAACGGCGTTTTACCTTTGCTCAGCTTTATTAAATATTCATCGCTAACCGCTTCAACATGCAAAATAAGTGCATCACAATTACGGCTAATTAAAAACTCTATGCCTTGCTGTTCTCGCTCTGCGTCACTGTGACCTGCGGTAATAATAACGTGTTTACCTTGTTTTCTGAGGGTGTTTTCTATGCCGCTCATCATAGGGCCATAAAAAGGACCTTTTAACTCAGAAACCAATAAGCCAGCACTGTTAGAGCAATTAGAGGCCAGTGATTGGGCAATAGAATTTGGGCGGTAGCCTAATTCTTCCATCGCTAAAGTCACTTTTTTTCTGGTTGCATCACTTACGTTTGCATTGTTGTTCATTACTCTTGAAACAGTGGCAAGTGATACCCCTGCAAGCTTTGACACCTCATAAATGGTGGCCATACTATTCCTTGTTACAAATTACTTTTTTGTGTTAAATCGGCGGTGATTTTTTTTATGGTTTTGTTATCTAAGTTGTATTTAGTCATTATTAAAGCCACAAGTATACTGCCAATCGCAGGGTAGAGTGTAAATGAGGTTAAAATACCGCTTTTAGTTGCTTCGCTTAATTCTACATTGGCTTGATACTGATAATACGCAAGTAACCAACCCGCTATAGCGCCGCCTAATGCGAGCCCCAATTTGATAAAAAATACCACGCTTGCATAAACCAAACCTGTGAGTCGTTGACCATTTTGCCAAACTCCGTAGTCAATAGCATCTGCCATTTTTGCCCACAATAAAGGTGTCGCCATTTGAGTGAAAAAGCACCATAAAAAATACATTAAAAAGGCGAGTAAAACTTGCTCATTAGGGACAAAAAAAGCAAAACAGCTCAATATGGCAGAAATATATTGCAGATAAATATAAGCCGTTTTTTTATCTAAGCGTTTACTTAAAGGTTGCGCACACGCACAGCCTATAATATTACCGACCATACCTAAAGTCACAAATTCGGTGATTAAATCTTCTTTTCCAAGAACATACTTTACATAGTAAATAGCTAAGGTAGTGCGCAGCACCATACTGGTCAATAATATCAGTGCTGCCATACACAATATTTTAAACGGCTGATTTTGCCATAAAACGTGAAGTTGTGTTTTTAAAGATAATTTATGTGGTGGGTTGATTACCCGCTCTTTGGTGTAACGAAAACAAATTAGAAATAACACTACACCAAGGCAACTCATAACCAGCATGGTGAGTTGATAGCCCAACTCGTTATTACCATCGCCAAACCACTTTACTAAAGGTAAAGTGCAGCTGGTAACCAATAACCCCCCCAGCATGCCAAACACAAATCGATATGATTGAATAGAAACCCGTTCGTTAGGATTGCTACTGAGTACGCCGCCAAGTGCCGAATAAGGAATGTTAATTGCGGTATAAACCAACATTAGCAAGGTGTAGGTAACGAACGCGTAAATAATTTTGTTGCCGTCATCCATCGCGGGGGTAGTAAAGGTAATCACGCTTATAACAGCGAAGGGGATGGCAAGCCAAAGTAGATAAGGTCGGTAGCTACCGTATTTTGTATGAGTGGCATCGGTCAGGGCGCCCATTATTGGGTCTGTAACTGCATCAATGACTCTGACGACTAAAAAAAGGGTACCAACAACAGCAGGCGAAATACCAAAAATGTCGGTGTAGAAAAAAGTTAAAAATAGCATTACGGTTTGAAAAATAATATTACTGGCCGTATCACCTAGGCCATAAGCTATTTTTTCTTTTTTACTCAGCATAAAAGCCACTCATTATTATTTTTGGCGCAGTTTAAGAAAATCACGATACGCAATTGCACTTTGTTTTAAGGTGCGTTGTTGAGTTTGGTAATCAACATAGACTAGCCCAAAGCGTTTTTCATAGCCATAGGCCCATTCAAAATTATCCATTAAACTCCATGCAAAGTAGCCTTGCACATTAACGCCTTGCTCAACGGCATTATGAACGGCATTAAGGTGTGTATGGTAGTAATTGATACGATGTATGTCATCTACGTTTCCATCTATTAATACATCGGCCATCGCTGCACCGTTCTCAGTTATATATACTTTAGGTAGCGTGTAACGATCATTTAATGAAAGTAGGAGTTCACACAATCCCTGTGGGTATATTTCCCAGCCCATATCAGTAGTGGCAATATTCTCTAAAGGAGCTTCGCTAAACCAATGATCTGGCGTATTTTTGTAATGGATACGAGTATAGTAATTAACCCCTAAAAAATCGATTTTTTGGCTAATAATTGCCATGTCGCCATTTGCAACATCAGGTTTTGAATCATTTGCAAGCTCCTTAATCACTTCAGGGTAGCGGCCTTCCAGCACTGCCTGAATATACCACTGGTTATGGTAGTCATCAGCTAATTTAGCAGCGCGTTCATCGTCAGGAGTAAATGGATAGGCAGGGCTAAAATTAAGCACAATACCGGCCTCTATCTTAGGGCAGTTTTTGCGTATCACTTGCATCGCAAGTCCATGGGCTAGTAGTAAATGGTGCGCCGCTTGGCGTCCTGCTTTTTGACTTTTTATGCCTGGTGCATGTACCCCTATTTCATAGCCTAGGTAGGCACTACAAAACGGTTCGTTTAAGGTCGCATAAGAATCCACTAAGCCCTCTAGTTGCTGAGTTACTATATGAGCGTAATGAGCAAATTGATACGCGGTATCGCGATTTAGCCAACCACCGTTGTCTTCTAAATGTTGTGGCAAATCCCAGTGATATAAAGTGACATAAGTTTTAATATTGCGTGCTTTAAGGGCCTGTAGTAATGACTTATAGAACGCCATGCCCTGAATGTTTAAACTTCCGTCTTGGTGTAAAACGCGGGGCCAAGAAATAGAAAGTCGATAGGCATCAACGGCTAAATCGGCAATCATTTGAACGTCTTGTTGCCAATATTTTACATGCTCACAGGCGTGATTGCCGTTACTGTTATCTGCAATGGTGTTTGGTTTGCTACAAAAAGTATCCCAAATACATGGCAATCGCGTGTTGTGGCTTCCCTCTATTTGAAAAGAGGCCGTGGCAACACCAAAAATAAACGGCGATTTTAAAAGGGCTGACGTGCCTGGCAACGAAATTGTTTTAAACACAATGAGATACGTCCTTAAGCTTGCAATAATAATGCGCTTTACCGTAATTAGCTAAGCAATAGAAGTTGTATAATACAGCAATGTAAGCGCTTACAATGTTATTTGTAAATAAATTGATAAATTTTCTCTGTATGCTATAAATGTAAGCGCTTACATTTGGTGTTGCAACTATTATCTGCATTTTAAGTTTTACTAAACGCAATTAAATAGAGGTAACAATCTGATAATTATAAATAATTAGAGATTATATTATGGCACATATCACACAGCCACTACCGGCAGCAGAAAACAGCCAAAAACCAGGGTCTACACACACCTTTGCGTTAACATCGCTTACGACCTTGTTTTTTATGTGGGGTTTTCTTACTTGCCTGAACGATATTTTAATTCCGTATTTAAAGGGAATGTTCTCCCTTAATTACACCCAAGCAATGTTGGTACAATTTTGTTTTTTTGGTGCCTACTTTGTTATGTCAATTCCTGCAGGAAAACTCGTTAGTAAAATAGGTTACCAATTTGGTATTGTTGTTGGTTTGGTTGTTGCTTCGATAGGGTGTGCATTATTCTACCCCGCTGCAGAGGCACATGTTTACGAACTATTTTTACTTGCTTTATTTGTGCTTGCTTCAGGGATCACTATTTTACAAGTCTCTGCTAACCCTTATGTAAGCGTATTAGGGCCTGCAAAAACAGCGTCTTCGCGTTTAACCATGACCCAAGCTTTTAACTCTTTAGGAACAACGGTTGCGCCATTATTTGGTAGTTGGTTGATTTTGTCTGAAATTAGTCAAGCTACAGCCGAACAAGTTAAATTCCCTTACTTAATGCTCAGTGCAAGTTTACTGACACTGGCTGTTATTTTTGCTTTTTTGAAGTTACCTAAACTCGGTAAAGCGATTGATAGTGAAGCTGAAAATCAAGTTGACACAGAGTTTGTTGACTTAGGCAGTGTTTGGAAATATCGCCATCTTATTTTGGGCGCTATTGGTATTTTTGTTTATGTAGGTGCTGAAGTTGCGATTGGTAGCTTTTTAGTCGGCTTTTTAACCCTTGACCATATTGCAGGTTTACCAGAGCAACAAGCTGCACATTATATTAGCTATTATTTTGCAGGTGCAATGATAGGGCGATTTGCTGGCGCTGCGATTATGCAAAAATTAAATGCAGCCAAGGTGTTAGCTTGTCATGGTATTTTGGCCGGTGTGTTAGTGTTAATTGCAATGACAGGTCAAGGTTCACTCGCTATGTGGGCTATTTTATTGGTTGGTCTGTGTAACTCTATTATGTTCCCTACTATTTTTAGTTTAGCGCTTCAAGGCTTGGGTAAATACACCTCACAGGGGTCGGGTATTTTATGCTTAGCGATTGTAGGTGGAGCTATTATTCCATTACTACAAGGTATGCTGGCTGACAATATCGGTGTGCAGTTAGCGCTTATACTGCCTATTGGCTGCTATTTATATATTACTTACTTCGCGCTGTTTGGTGCAAAAAAAACAACGTCAACTCGTCTTTAAGTTTTAGGTGAATGCTATGATTATTAAACGAACTTTTTCAGTCACTGCACTGATGCTAGCAGCAATAACCAGCAGCGGTTGTTCGCAACCCTCTAACAGTGCTAGCGATGCGACAAATCAAAAAGAAATTTGGCCAACAATAGAAACCGGTATTAAAAGCGATGCTCAAATGGAGCAAAAAATCGCAGATATGTTAAAGAGCATGACGCTAGAGCAAAAAATAGCGCAAATGATCCAACCTGAAATTCGTCATATTACGGTTGAAGATATGCGTAAATATGGCTTTGGCTCCTATTTAAACGGCGGTGGCTCGTTTCCAAATAACAATAAACATGCAACCCCCGAAGACTGGGTTGATTTAGCTGAAAAGATGTATCAAGTGTCTATTGATGATTCCCTCGATGGGAGCACGATCCCTACAATGTGGGGCACTGATGCGGTACATGGACACAACAATGTGATTGGTGCGACTTTATTTCCGCATAATATTGGTTTAGGGGCGGCGAACAATCCTGAACTTATTGAAAAAATTGCCGCAGCAACGGCGCGTGAAGTTATGGTTACCGGTATTGACTGGGTATTTGCACCTACGGTTGCCGTAGTGCGAGATGATCGTTGGGGTCGTACTTACGAGGGGTATTCTGAAGACCCTGAAATAGTAAAAGCATATTCAGCCTCAATTGTTAAAGGCTTACAAGGCGCTGTTGATGAAGACTTTTTATCAGATACGCGAGTAGTTAGCACCGTTAAGCATTTTTTAGGTGATGGCGGTACTGTGAATGGCGATGATCAAGGTAATAATATCGCCTCTGAAGAAGAATTATTTGCGCTTCATGCTCAAGGTTATGTTGGTGGTTTGGGTGCAGGTGCACAAACGGTAATGGCCTCGTTTAATAGCTGGCATGGTGAAAAAATTCACGGCAGTAAATATTTACTGACCGATGTGCTTAAAGATAAAATGGGTTTTGATGGCTTTGTTGTCGGTGACTGGAATGGCCACGGGCAGGTTAAAGGTTGTTCTAATAGTAACTGTGCTCAAGCGGCTAATGCGGGCTTAGACGTATACATGGCACCGGATGAGTGGAAACCATTATTTAGCAACTTGGTTAACCAAGCTAATAGCGGTGAAATCCCACTCAGTAGAATTAATGATGCAGTAACGCGTATTTTACGCGTTAAAATGCGTGCAGGATTATTTGATAAACCAAGCCCTGCGAAGCGTCCCCTGTCTGGAAAAACTGAAATTATTGGTAGTAGCGATCACCGTGCAGTGGCTAAACAGGCTGTACGCGAGTCTTTAGTATTACTTAAAAATAAGCAGCAGTTACTGCCATTATCACCTAAAACCAACGTATTAGTCGCAGGCATAGGGGCTGATAACATAGGTATGCAGTCGGGTGGTTGGAGTGTTACGTGGCAAGGTACAGGTAATAAAAACAGTGATTTTCCTGGTGGCAGCTCTATTTATGCAGGTATTAAAGATACTGTAGAGCAAGCTGGTGGCAGTGCAGCGCTGAGCGTTGAAGGGGAATATACAGCACGCCCTGATGTCGCCATTGTTGTATTTGGCGAGCAGCCATATGCAGAGGGTAATGGTGATGTTGATAACCTCGAATACCAGCGCGGTAATAAAAGCGACTTAGCGCTACTGCGTAAGTTTAAAGATGCGGGAATCCCTGTTGTTTCATTATTTATAAGCGGTCGCCCTATGTGGGTTAATGCTGAGCTTAACGCCAGTGATGCGTTCGTTGCTATTTGGCTTCCAGGTAGTGAAGGCGATGCAATTAGCGATGTCTTGTTTAAAAATGCAGACGGCTCTATTAATCATGACTTTAAAGGCAAGCTATCTTTTTCATGGCCTAATAATCCAATCGATAATGAAAACCGTAACGACGAAGCTTACAGCCCATTACTTCCTTATGGTTTTGGTTTAACTTACAACGATAGTAATGTCTTAAAAGATGACTTGGTGGAGCAAACTCAACAGACTGAAAAACTGGATGATTTAGTATTGTTTGAGCGTGCAATTAAAGCACCGTGGTCACTGGTTTTAAAAAGTGGTGAGCAACAAAAAACGGTGGCGAGCAGTCGCGAGTCATTAGGTGCGGTGAGCATCCAAACATTTGATAAAGAGGTGCAAGAAGATGCGCGCGCTATTCGTTTTAATGGCCAAGCAATGGCTGGCGTTAATTTAGCCGCTGCGTTTCCATCTGACTTACGTTCATACGTTGAAAACAATGGTCAGTTGCAAATACAAATTAAAGTAGATAAAGCCGCGGCTAGTCCGTTATGGGTTGGTATGGGGTGTGGTGAGAGTTGTCAGGGTAAGTTTGATATTACTGATAACCTTGAGCAATCAGGTCAATGGCAAACATTAAACATCAACTTAAGTTGTTTTGCAGAGCAAGGTGTGGATTTAGCACAAGTGTTCACCCCTTGGCAGTTAAGCACGCAAGGTGACTGGCATGTATCTATTGCTAAGCTGGCTATTACAGCAAATGCTGCCGAGCAAAGTAGTGTTACTTGTAAGTAGTCAATAACCTATTAACAAACATCAATAAGCAGGTACTAAATGTACCTGCTTATTGCTTTAAAACCGCGTATACAAAAACCTACCAAATTAGTCCCTTCTTACTTTCATTCCATTCTATGTGATTGATTATATTCAGCTCAATAGTTATCATAAAAACATAATAAAACTGCATTCGCTTTTGCGTTAATTATTTGAGAGTATGCCAAAATATTAAACGCGTTGTGTAATTAACAGGTGATAGAATGAATCAAATAAAGCTGGCTTCGCAGAGCATACAACCTTCAAAAATAGTCTGTGTGGGGCGTAATTACAGTGCGCATATTGCTGAATTAAACAACGAACACCCAGAGCAAATGGTGGTTTTTAATAAGCCTAATAGCGCGATCACCGATGCCTTACTCTCTTCACATAACGGTGATACGCTACATTATGAAACTGAATTATGCTTTGTTATTAAAAATAAGCAACTTGCAGGTGTGGGCATTGGACTTGATTTGACTAAACGCGCTTTGCAAAGCAGCTTAAAAGAAAAAGGCCTGCCGTGGGAGCGTGCTAAAGCATTCGACGGGTCAGCACTATTTAGTGATTTTATTGAGTTAACGCCAGAGATGACATCGTTGATATTTGAATTACATATTGATGGCAAGCCGGTTCAACATGGTGATAGCCAACTTATGTTGCACCAACCTGCACAAATATTGGCTGAGGTTAGTCAGTTTATGAGCCTCGAAGAAGGCGACATTATTATGACTGGCACGCCTGCTGGCGTAGGTATGGTTAGTACTGGACGAGAGTTCAACGTTGCTCTTTATTCTGGTCAGCAGTGTTTATTGGAGCATCATTGGTCTGTGAGTCAAAGTTAATTATGTGTTGATAATATTGTTTATCAAAATTATCGATATGTTCACTTAGCCAGTGTCGCTGGCTTAGTTGATGAGCCGCTGATTCTAGTATGGTACTTTCTAATGCCGCATTAATTTTCTTAATTGCCTGATTAGCAAAATCATTAGGCGCATTAGTCGCACAGCCTACAGCTCCTTTGATTAATGAGCGCGTATTTTGAGCTATGGGTATACTAACGATTTTTATAGGGTGTTGTTGCTGGTTAAAGTAACTGGCCATAAAAGGATAATCGAGTGAGTAGTCTAAAAAGCCATGCCTCAACCTATCGATCACAACGCCACTCTCATTATCACTACTTAAGCTCAAGGACACGTTATGATGGCTCAAAGAGTTTTCAATAATCATATTTATGTGTGGTGAAAAACGTCGTGCTGCGGCTTGTCCATAGGTAAAGCGTTCATCGCTAAGTAAACTAATTAAATTTATAGGATTACCATGTGCTTTAGTAAGTGTTTCTGCTTTTTGGTTAGTTGTAATAATACTAAACTCAGGGTAGATAGAGGTAGGGCGTGAGTATGTATAGACTTCGTTGGTGCTCTTTTTATGGATTACGCATGGAAAGCAGACATTTTTGCCTTCTTTGATATATTTATTAATTCGTTTTTGTGGAACAAATAATCGAGTATGTTTTACATCCTTTATACTACTGATAAGTTGCTTAGTTAAATTGTCACACAAGCCCATTTGAGTATTCTCTGAGTCTAATTGAAAAGGTGGTGTATTGCTTTGTAGCCATAAAATTTCAGTGAGCTGATTTTTAGATTGGCTAATACTGTTACTCGAGAATATTAAAAATAGCAGGCAGAAATAACGAGCTGTATCCATAAAAAGCTGATAATTCTTTATGAAATGACTGTATTTAATTATACCTTAGCGCTTAAAAAATAAACATAAAGAATAGCAAAGAATCAACATTATTGAATAGCATTTACCCTTTGCTTGATTTCATTAGTAAGGCATTGGATTATTTCTAAATATGATATCAATCGCTGATAACACGTCATCGCTCAGTGTTAGATCAAACGCATCAATGTCTTCCTTTAATTGCGCCATAGTAGTGGCACCAATGATAGATGATGTCACTCCATCAACTTGATTACACCAAGCCAGCGCTAATTGAGCTGGGGTGATAGCGTGTGCATGGGCAAGTTCAACATACTCTTTGGTCGCCTGTTGTGATTGTGGCGTATCACGAAAAATACCGTTGCGCTGCATAAATGTCCAGCGGGAGCCTTCAGGGCGTGCTCCATTTAGGTATTTACCGGTTAATAGCCCTGCGGCCAATGGTGACCAAGGTAAATAAGCAATATCTTCATGTACACATTGTTCTATTAAATAAGGCCAATCTTTGGCATGTACTAGGCTAAACTCGTTTTGGATAGACACCATTTTTGGCAAGTTATGCTCTTTTGCTAAATTTAAAAATTGGCTAATTCCCCAAGGCGTATCATCAGAAAGCCCACAATGCTTAATTTTTCCTGCTTTAACACACGCATCTAACCCCTCTAAAATATCAAGCATATCAGCAGTGTGTTGTTTTGCATCTACCTCGGTAAATTTAAGCATACCAGGCCATTGCCTAGCAAAGTGAGGGGTACGGCGATTTGGCCAGTGTAGCTGGTATAAATCAATATAGTCGGTTTGTAGGCGTTTTAGAGAATGATCAACCGCATCAATAACAGCTTGGCGGGTAATATCACCGCCATCACGGATCCATGAAAGCCCATTACCGGCAATTTTAGTTGCAATAACAATGTCTTTTCGTTTTTGTGAATTACGTGCTATCCAATTGCCTATAATTTCTTCTGTTTTACCGTAGGTATCGGGAGAGGGAGGAACAGCATACATTTCTGCTGTATCAATAAAGTTCACACCCTGCTCAAGGGCATAGGCTATCTGTTGGTCGGCATCATGCTGAGTGTTTTGTACTCCCCAGGTCATGCTACCTAAACACACTCTTGAAACGCTAACAGCACTACTGCCTAATTGACTATATTGCATTGCTAATCCTAATTATTCGGTTTGAGAGTTTGCTTTTAAAGCCGATAACAATGGCTCAGTGATCGTGGCTTTTTGGCCTGTTTTAAAGTCAAACATCACCACTTTTGACATGCCGGTGGTTGTTATCGCGTTTTGCGCATGACTAAACACACTGTAGTTCATTACAAATCGGTCAGATTTAATATCACTAATGGTAATACCTACGCTCAATGTGTCGGGAAAGGTAACTGGACGCTTATAGCGAATATTATTTTCACTGATCACAGGCCCCGTGGCTTTAGCATTAATAGTATCAAATAAATTTAATTTATTTAAAAAATCGATTCTGGCTATTTCAAAATAACGCAGGTAAACACAGTTATTAACATGCTGTAGGGCATCCATATCGCCCCATGCCACAGTGATATCGGTATGAATAGGGTGTTGTTGTTTAAACGTTTCCATGTATTTATTGCTCTTAGTTTTAAAGCATTTAGATTAGCAATATGGCCGGATGAGCTCAAGGGAATTATAACTAGGGATGGAGCTACTCTGTATTGCCCTCATGGATGTAAATAAGGGACGTAAGCAGGACATGGAAGCTTTGCGCCTTTTTTATTTAAACAATTAGGCTATAAACCTCGTGCCGTGAGTAAACTGCTTCAGATTGAACAAACCTTAACCTTAAAAGAACAACAGTGCTAAATAAAAACCCTTGAGTAAAAATTGTACCTCTTTAAATTCATGGCTATAGTAACTATTAACACACAAGGAGATAACTATGCAGAATATAATTAATTGGTTATTGGCATGCACCGTTTTTATAGCGTCGTTTACTTGTTACGCTATGGGTAATGAGGCTGGGGCAATTGTTTTGATTTTATTAGGCTTTTCTTTAGAAATTTTATTTTGGATGTATTGTTTTAATAAGCCAAAGAAAAGTAAACGCTCTTTTTAAGCAATAACATGCTTGCTAATTAAAAGTGATTCCACAATAATGGCTGTATAAATAAACAGTTGTTATTGTGTGATGAAAAAGTTTATTCATATAGATATGGACTGCTTTTATGCGGCCGTAGAAATGCGCGACAATCCTAAGCTTGCAAGCGTACCGCTGGCAATTGGCGGAAATAGTCGCCGTGGAGTGCTCTCTACCGCTAACTATATTGCTAGAGAGTATGGGGTGCGCTCTGCTATGTCTAACTATTATGCCAAACAGCTTTGCCCTGACTTAGTTATTGTGCCTGGCAGAATGGCTGTTTATAAACAAGTATCAACACAGATCCGCGCCATTTTTAACCGCTATACTGACCTTGTAGAACCTCTTTCGCTTGATGAAGCATATTTAGATGTAACTCACAGTACTGCTTTTAAGGGCAGTGCAACGTTAATTGCAGAGCAAATTCGTACCGATATTTTTAATACCACAGGACTGACTGCATCTGCAGGTATTGCCCCAATAAAGTTTATTGCCAAAATAGCCAGTGATGAAAATAAGCCTAATGGTCAATTTGTGGTATTGCCTGAGCAGGTTGACTCGTTTTTAGCCCAATTGCCATTAGGTAAAATTCCAGGAGTGGGTAAAGTAACTCTAGAAAAGCTTAATTTAAAAGGGTTATACACGGGGCAAGATGTGCGCGAAAAAGGGGCTAATTGGATGCAACAGCATGTGGGTAATTTTGGTGTGTCGTTATATCAAAAGTGCATGGGTGAGCATATAGGGCGTGTTTCCACCGAGCGGGTACGTAAGTCATTGAGTGTGGAACATACTTATGAATACAACAAAAACAGCCTAGATGAATGCCTTGAACAATTACCGCAACTGTTAGATGAACTCGTGGTTCGATTAAATAAACAGCAACTACAACATAAAATTAATAAATTAAGTGTTAAAGTTAAATTTGCTAATTTTGTAGTGACCTCAGCAGATCAAGCTACGCATCAATTAAACACGGCTATTTTTAAAGAGTTACTCGCCAAAGCCTATCAACGTGGGTTACAACAACCGGTGCGCTTATTAGGAATTGGCGTGGGTATTAAAAATCAACCAGAGCATAATTTACAGCTCAGTATTTTAGATGTGTAAAACGTGTAACTCCAAGTTGCCAGTAAATATGCAGGTTATCGCAGTTCACTGGTTATAAATTGCTAAATAAATAATAATAGGGACTACGTTTTCTAACAGGATCCTTTTTTATGGCATATCCAAAAGCAGTACTGGCTAAGCCGGTAAGTGCAAGCCTAGATTGTACATCGCATGATGCACTTATTATTATCAGCAACGACTTTTCTCATTTACCAAATACGCCACTGCGTGATGCAATTTTAGACCAAGCCCAAGTAGACTCTCGCATAGGCAATCAGGTCACCTTGTTAGTAATTGCCGGTAAACGTGTCGTGTTAGCGCCAACAGGCCCTTTAAACAGAGATTATGACGACGTTCGTCGTTATTTTGATGCAGCCAAATTAGCCATTAATGAGGCAAAAGCATCAGGTAGTGTTAACCCTGCTATTTATTTACCCGCTTTAAATACGGATAGCCGTTATCAACATGCTCTTGAAGTGGCTTACTTAGGCGCATGCCAAGCATTATGGCAACCCCTAGAAGCGCGTGAGTTTCATGGTCAAGGTATTGAACCTATTACTCAAATAGGCTTAATTGATGCCAATGAGCAAACAATCAAAGCAGTCAATGCGTTAGCTGCGGGGCAATATGCCGCACGTGATTTATGTGGCACCGAGCCTGAACGCATGGCTCCCCCACGTTTTGCTGATTATTGTACTGAGTTATTTGAAAACAGTGCGGTGAGCGTTGATGTGATTGATGATTTAGCTACCATTGATAAGCATTACCCCATGCTAAGTACCGTTGCTCGCGCATCGTATGCGGTAGAGCGCCATCATCCACGCGTTGTTAAACTTGAATACGTGCCTGAGGGTGAAGTAACCCGAACACTGATGTTTGTTGGTAAAGGTTTAGTCTATGACACGGGCGGTGCAGATTTAAAAGTCGGTGGTTTTATGGCCGGTATGAGCCGCGATAAAGGCGGTGCGGCCTCGGTTGCTGGATTTATGAAAGCAGTAGCCGATTATCAGCCTAAAGGAGTTAAAGTGATTGCCTTTTTAGCGGTTGTACGCAACTCTATTGGTTCAGATTGTTTTGTCCCTGATGAAATAATTACTAGCCGTGAAGGTGTGCGAGTACGTATTGGTAATACCGATGCCGAAGGGCGTTTAGCTATGGGGGATTTACTTAGCGAAATGAAAGATTTAGCTAAAAATGAAATAAATCCAACGTTGTTTACAGTGGCAACCTTAACAGGGCACGCTGCGCGCGCGATGGGGCCTTATGGCGCATATGTTGAGAATGGGCCCGCGCGTAGTGCTAATATTTCACGCCAATTGGCCGATTGTGGTGATTTATGGGCTGACGGTGCTGAAGTGTCGCGTTCACGCCGTGAAGATTATGATTTTATAAAACCACGCACTTTAGCTGACGATGTGCTTTCTAGTAATAATGCAGCTTCTGCTGTCACAGCGCGCGGCCATCAATTCCCTATGGCATTTTTAGCTGTGGTAGGTGGATTAGATAAGCATGGTAATGAATCTACTTTACCACTTCCTTATGTACATATGGATATTGCTGGTAGTGGCGTTGAAGGCGGCGACTGGCAACATGGTAAACCAACCGCAGCGTCAGTTAGCAGTTTATTTGCCCGCTATTGTTTATAATTTTCTATAAATAATCCTAAAAAGCCCTGAAAATCAGGGCTTTTTAATTGGTGGAAGATATTTATTATCCGGAGTTAAGGTTAACTAAGCTTAAAGCGCGATACCACGCTTGATAACTCAACACTGCTTTGTTTGAGTTTGTCGCTAGCGCGAGTTAAATCTTTGGTGTTACCCAATGATTGCTCTGTAGATTGTGATAAATCATTAATTCTTAAATTCACCTCGTCTGCGGCTGATGTTTGCTGCTCTGTGGCGCGAGCAATTTGGCCGTTCATATCGGTGATCACCGATACCAGCCTGTCTATTTCATCAAGTGATGCATTAGCTGAAGAGGCTTGTTCAACCGTAGAAATAGAAATCTCTTGGCTAGATTTTACCGCTTCAACTGCAGCTTTAGCCCCTTCTTGCAGCTTAGCTATCATAGCTTGAATCTCATCAGTGCTTTTACCTGTCCGGCTGGCAAGTGTTCTTACTTCATCGGCTACAACCGCAAAGCCTCTTCCATGTTCACCTGCTCTTGCAGCTTCAATAGCAGCGTTTAGCGCTAAGAGGTTGGTTTGTTCAGCAATGCTTCTAATAACATCAAGTACCGAGCCAATATTATTACTCTCTTGAGCAAGGTCGGCGGTCACTTTGCTCACGGTTTCTATATTACTAGAGAGGGTTTCAATAGCGGTAATGGTTTTCGACACTACATTTTTACCAGTTGATGCATTACTAGCAGCATCATTTGCGGCTTGCTCAGCAGCTTCGGCATTACGGCTAACATCATGAATTTGATGAGTCATTTGCTCCATTGCCGCGGCTACTTGGGTGCTACTGTCGTTTTGAAGCTCAATAAACGACTGGCTGGTTTTGCTAGAATCATCTACAGCATGGGCATGCTCGTTTACATCGTTTGCGCTTTTGGCAACCAGCACCAAAGACTCCCTAATTTTAGAGACAAACAAGTTAAATGACCGCGACAGCTGAGATATTTCATCATTGCCATTTTCGTTAAGAGTACGGGTTAAATCCCCCTCACCTTGAGAGATATCTTTCATCATTTCTGCTGCTAAACGAGTCGGCGTTAAAATACTGCGACCAATAAAGTAGCTAAAAAGTACGACAACGACGATCATAATCATTACATTGATAACGATAATAGTACGTTGCAGCGAAAAGGTGTTGTCTATGGTATCAAGGTAAACGCCCGAGCCGATGATCCATTGCCATTGATTAAAGCCTTTTACATACGCAATTTTATCTACGGGTTTGTCGCTGCCGGGTTTTGGCCACTTGTAAGGCACATAGCCTTCGCCGGATTTTTTAACAACATCAACCATTTCAACAAACAAAGGGGTGCCATCAGGGTCTTTATTATTCGTTAAATCTTTCCCTTCAAGGGCTGGTTTAATTGGGTGCATTACCATGGCTGGCTGATAATTGTTGATCCAAAAATAGTTAGTATCATCGTAACGCAATGAGCGTATTGAGGCCATCGCTTGAGATTGTGCTTGTGCACGAGTGAGTGTTTGACTTTGTTCAAGCGCTGCGTAGTGTGTAATGATGCTATAAGCAGTTTCCACCACATTTTTAGTTTTTAGATATTGCTCATTTTTAAGCGATTTATATTGATTACTTAAACTCGAAATACTCAATACAATTAAACCAAAAATTACAATCCCTACTAAAATGGCTAAACGTTGAAATATAGTAAAACGACGGAGGTTTGGCATATGCATGTTCCCGTATTAGAGCATTATTTCTCTTAAATAAGCATAGTTAAAATATAGGCTAATACGGTTTTATTTTCCTTATATTGTATTTTTAATACTCTCTTTGTTAACTAGTTTGCGTAAATACAATAAAAAGGATAGGCCGAACTTTTACTTAACGGGTGCTTATAATGAATTTAATTATTGTTTGTTGACGTTTCAATATAGCTTATTTGCATAAAAAAAGGCTGATACTTGTATCAGCCTTTAGTCGAATAATTAACCCAGTCTTAGTTAGTTTGTATTAAAATTACGGTTAAAGAAGTTTGTAATAGTTTGATGTAAATGAGTTTGAACTTGTTTACCGCGAAGGCTATGTTTTGAACCCGGGTAAGTCATCATTTCAAACTGTTGATTGTTATCTTGCAGCTGTTTAAACAATTTAGTGGCATGGGTAAATAATACGTTGTCATCGGCCATACCATGGTAAATCATTAATGGGCCTTTTAAGCCTTTAGCGTATGGGAACACCGCACTGTCGATATAGCCTTGGGCATTAGTATCAGGGTGACCCAAATAGCGCTCGGTATAATGGGTGTCGTATAGAGCCCAGTCGGTAACCGGAGCACCAGATACACCCGCGCTAAAGTAATCGCCTGCTTTAAACATGGTCATTAGCGCCATATAACCACCGTAGCTGTGGCCGTATATACCTATGCGAGCAGGGTCTACGTAATCAAGAGTACGTAAAAACTCAACGCCTTTGATTTGATCCGCCACTTCTACAACGCCTAAGTGCTTATAAATTGCATCTTCAAACTTTTTACCGCGATTGTAAGAGCCTCGGTTATCAAGTTGAAAAATTACATAACCTTGTTGCGCCATGTATTGAAAATATAAATTTTTACTGCGCCAGCTATTGGTTACTCGCTGAGCATGAGGACCACCGTAAACGTTGACAATAACCGGATGCTTTTTACCCTTTGCCATATTTGCAGGTTTAAATAAACGATAATGCATAATTTGGCCGTCTTCAGCGGTAATTGTTCCGTATTCGGGCTGGGCTAAATCAGTTAGATACGGGGTAAGTGGGTGAGAGTCATCAAGCTTATTCTCTTCAAGCCACGTAATAAACTCACCATTAATTTTGCGCAGTGCAGCTGAATTTGGCTTATTAACCGATGAGCTATTATCAATGAAAGTTTTATTATCTTTAGCTAGAACGACATTATGGTATTGGCCTTTTTCAGTAATGCGCTTCATACCCCCTTTTTTAAATAAAGGCGCACTGTATAAATGGCTCTCTAGCGGGGTATCTTTACGTGCAGCAAAGTAAACAACGCCATTTTTTTCATCTATCCCTTTTAGGCTATCTACGACCCAATCACCTGCGGTAATCTGGCGGATAAGTTGGCCGTTATTACGATATAAATAAAGGTGCTTAAATCCATCGCGCTCTGAGGCCCATACAAAATGCTTTTTATCTTTTAAAAATTCAAGGTCAAAATGCAAGTTGATCCAGGTATCACTTTTTTCAGTTAAAGCAACGGTTTGCTGTTTTGTTTTAGTGTTGTAAAAACGTAATTCTAAGCTATGTTGCGAGCGGTTCTGCCATTGATAAGAGAGCGTATTGCTGTCGTTTAGCCACTTAGCGCGGGCAATATAAATATCTTTATCGTCGCCTAAGTCAATCCAGTCAACTGCTTGATCATTAAGCTTTACCACCCCAAGTTGAATGTCAACATTATTGGTGCCAGTAAATGGATAACGCTGGTTATATAGTTTTACTTCATCAGCATAAATTTCGTTACGAATCGCTTCTTGAACAGGGCTTTCATCAACGCGAGTAAAGGCAATTTTAGATTCATCATTTGCCCACCAATAACCGGTCATACGGCTCATTTCTTCTTGCGCCACAAATTCGGCCATGCCGTTTTTAATTACGCCACCGCCATCTTTACTTAACTGAATTTCTTTACCTGAAGCCAGCTCTAGTGCATATAGGTTTTGCTCTCGGATAAAGGATACGAAATTTCCTTTTGGAGAGAAACGCGCATCGGTTTCAAATGCGTCTGTGTTAGTCAGCTTTTTACTATTTTTAGCATCTAAGTCATAGTAATAAAGATCGCCATTAAGAGGGAATAACAGTGCTTTCCCATCTTTTGACCATTTATATTCAAGGATACCTTTTCCAAAAATACGTTGGCGTTCGCGGCGTGCTTTTTCTTCATCGGAGAGATTTTCTGGGCCTGAAAATAACTGCGCCGAATCAACTAACAACCGGTTGGTATTATCTTTTAAATTATATTCCCATAAATCGTAGCGGTTATAGTCATCGGTTTTACCTTGTAAGTAGGTAACCCGGCTACCATCAGGCGAAAACTTAAGTTGTACCGGAGATTTGCCTGCTAAGCTCGGATCATCAAATATACGCTCAAGCGTTAGCGGCTCAGCTTCTGCGCTTAATGCGCCCGCGAGTAGGGGAATTGCCAGTGAGAGATGTTTTAGTTTTTTTAACACAGGATTGCCTTTACTTACATAAAATTATCTCGATGGTAAAGCACAAGCGTGTGCAACTGCAACTAAATGCTATAAAGTGTGCGGTAAAATAATCTAAGGACTTTAACATGAGCAAAACATCATTTACCTTAGCACCTGAACTGAAAAGAGATTGTATTGAACTGGCTGATTGGCCACTTTGTAAGGTGTTGCTATTAAACGACAGCCAATATCCTTGGTTTGTATTGGTCCCCAGAATAGCGGGTTTAAAAGAGATTATTGATTTAACCGAGCAGCAACAAATTACTTATTTACACGAGTCAGCGAAACTCAGTCATTTGTTAATGGAGGTGTTTAATCCTGATAAGTTAAATGTAGCCGCATTGGGTAATATGGTGCCACAACTACATATTCATCATATCGCGCGTTTTAAAACAGATATTGCGTGGCCTGCGCCGGTATGGGGCAAGTTTCCGAGTGTGCCTTATACTAATGAGCAGATAGAGCAATTAAAAGCGCATTTTTAAAAATCAAAATGAGTTACTTTGAGGGGATAGTATGAAATTAATCAAACAACTCTGTACAAGTGTATTTATTGCAGCCATTGCAGTGTCAGCAGTGATAGCGGGCGAGCAGCCAGTAGCTATAGATGTGGTAAATAACGCTAATATTAAAAACTTTGTAGCACATAACAACTTAGTTTTTTCAGCAGCGCAACCGACTGATGAGCAGTTTAAGCAACTGTCACAAGCTAATGTTAAGCATGTTATTAATTTACGTGCAGCAGATGAGCAAGACTGGGATGAAGGCGCGTTAGTCAATTCTTTAGGAATGAGCTATCACGCAATTGAGATTGCAGGTGCACAAGATATAAACATCGACAATGCAAAACGATTAGCTAGCCTTTTAGAAGAACTTAAAGGTGAGTCAGTGGTTGTTCATTGTGCGAGCAGTAATCGTGTTGGTGCGCTAATGGCTATTTCAGCCCATCAGCAAGGCGCTGATATTGAGTCTGCAATTGAAACAGGCAAGCAGTGGGGAATGGCAAGCCTTGAGCCGGTTGTTCGTAAAGTGATGAGTGATAAATAATTAGACTGATAAGTAATTAGGGTCTGTTGACCTTTCAAGGTTGAATTTGCAGCAGTCTGTTTGGTATTTAGGCAAGGCAGAGCCTATGTGGTGTGGTTATTCCCCATAAATAGGCGATAACGCAGCATCAATGCCAAACAGGCGCTGCCCGAAGGGTTCTGCCTAGGGGCGATTTACTCTTTGTTGCCTACATGGATGTAGGTAAGGGGCGTGAGCAGGACGCGGAAGCTTTGCTTGGTTTTTACTTAGCCCACTAGGTTACAAACCTCGCGCCGCGATTAAACCGCCCCTAGTTTGAACAAATTTTAATCCGCAAAGGTCAACAGACCCTAGATAAAAAAAGCGTTACAATGTAACGCTTTTTTTTATGTGAACTAATTTAGCGCATATTAATTAAGGCCAAGCACATCTTTGCCTTGTTTGAAGGTCACATCTACAGGGATGTTCGCTTTGCTTAACTTTTCTAAATCTTTAGCTAGTTCCGCTTTAATATCGCCATGAGTTGCAATCAGTTGATCAACTTTTTCGTAATCACCGTCACCTTGCAGGGTTAAAATAAGGCGCGATAATTTAGCCATAGCGTCGCCCATTTTATCCATGTTGATGCTATACAAGCCGTCTTCATTTTTAGAGAAGGCACCTTCTTGAGCAAAAAAGTTAAAGCGGATCATGTTTGCTTTACCATGTGCACTTGATGCACCGAAACGCACAGAGCGGAAAATACCCGCCATAAAGGTGGTGTAGTAATCTTCTAACGTTCCTTCAGTGATTTCCCCTTTTTTAAGTAACTGTTCAACCATGTACAGACCAAGAATATCTGCTTTACCTTCTTCCAAGGCGCTAGCATGC
>Ga0207889_1000044_pt1 | contig 129833 bp, 125 predicted proteins | sample LinPmetageLP47_FD_184058 | JGI IMG/M metagenome (GOLD analysis project Ga0207889, IMG submission 184058) | Marine viral communities from the Pacific Ocean - LP-47 (SPAdes) | ecosystem: Environmental > Aquatic > Marine > Oceanic | place: Pacific Ocean | collected 2011-06-12 | reverse complement strand
TGGTGCGAGTACATTTTAGGGCGAGGTAGCTCCTCAATAAAGCCCGTATATAAGCACGCATCTATACTTGTTTTTAAAGACAGTTTTTTGTTGATTTACTTAGGGAGTCCATATAAGAACCTAGAACGTCCACTCTAAATGAACTTGCGGCACGGATTCGCTAACATCAGTACCAAATTTATTGTGCCAGTATTGCCATTCCATACCTAACAGTAAGGTATTTTCTTTCATTTCTAGCGCATGTCCCATATCCCATACAATAATAGGTTGGGCTAAAAACCAAGCACGCACATCGTTACCAAACTCATCTTTGCGTTCAGCAATGTACTCTGCATGGCCTTTTACGTTAAACTTTTGCGAGCCAATCATGAACGGGTAATCAAAGGCTACATCAAACATCCAGCTGTTAGTTTCAATGGGTGCACCGCCTTTTGCAACGCCTTCGCTATCATCAATGTATGCACTGATAAGGGTTGAAAAGAAATTAAAACCAGGCACATCCCAGCTTAATTTTACGCCTGGTAAATATTTAACTACTTTGGCATCGCCAGCAGCATTAATACCCATGGTTAGGCCAACATCAACGAGCGCCCCTGACGCTACTTTTTCGTCCATTACAGCAGATAAGCTAAGCGTAGAGTAACCTTCAAAATAAAAGTCTTGATCTTGAAAGCCATCATCGTTGCTGTCGGTACTGTAATCAATAAAGAAAAAGTTATCGCCATAATCATGCCCAGAAGCATGCTCAATTGAGTACACCGTGGTATTAGATTTTTGTTCAGTAAATGGATTTTTGTGGTTGCCGTTGTTAATATGAAGCGCCGTATTGCTCCAATTAGCAGCGGTAGCTGTTGAACTTAAGGCACACGCACTTAGTGCAACGAGAGGAAGTAAGTTTTTAATTTTCATAACCATATTTTATGTGACACGCTTAATATTACATTATAGCAAACACGGTTAATTTGTTAATTATTTATTGTGATAAACAGTGCATTAGCACGCAGCTAATACACTGTAAAAAAGGAGATTATGCTTTATTGCGGCGCAAACAAATAACAGCAATAGCAGTAAAGGCTAAAATAAAGCAGTAGTAAGATGAGGTTGAAACATCCCACGGGCTAATTTTAAATGTAGCACCGAGTAATAATGCTTGTGCGCCATAAGGCAAAGACCCTTGGGTTACACAGGCAAAAATATCTAATAAACTGGCAGAACGTTTACCACTAATTTCGCCATCATCAGCCAGTTTTTTAGCAATAGGACCTGTCACAATAATAGACACGGTATTATTGGCAATACACATATTACTGGTGACAACTAATGCCGCGATCCCTAACTGATCGGCTACTTTACGGTGCCATTTGGCAATGACTTTAGTAATAGCTTGAATTTTTTGAGCGATATAGTCGAGACCGCCATTAATACGAATAAACTCAGAGAGGCCACCAATAAACATAGACAGTAAAAATATTTCCTGCATTTCACTAAAGCCTTTGTAAATATCTTTTACAAAGCTTGCACCTTCATAGCTGCCGGTAAAGCCCATTAATGCGGCAAACACAATACCGCTTAACAGCACGACAAACACATTAAAGCCCATTACCGCCAGGACTAAAATAAAGGCATAAGGAAGTACTAATAAAATATCGTAGTCTTTGGTATCAACTACTTGTGCTGCAGGTGTTAAAAATAATAGCAATGCAATAGTGAGTATGGCGGCCGGAACAGCAATTTTAAGGTTTTCTTTAAACTTATCTTTCATTTCACAGCCTTGCGTACGCGTAGCAGCAATTGTGGTGTCAGAAATTATTGATAAGTTATCACCAAACATAGCACCAGATACAATGGTACCGGCCATTAAAGCAGGATCAATTCCTGTTTTAATAGATACTGCATAGGCAATTGGGCCAATAGCACCAATAGTTCCCATTGATGTGCCCATAGCAGTAGAAATAACCGCCGCTATTAAAAACAAACCAGGTAGTAGTAACGAAGGAGGAATAAGTGAAAGTCCGGCATTAACAACCGCATCCACACCGCCGGTAGCACCAGCAACCGCCGAAAAAGCACCCGCTAGTAAGTAAATAAGACACATGGTGATAATATTGTTATTACCTACGCCCTTTATAAAGGTTTCTACGCTTTGGTTGATGCTGGTTTTATTTAAAATAAAGGCTAAAACAATCGCGGGTAAAATAGCGACTGGTGCTGGGAGTTGATAAAACGCGTAATCAACCCCTTGAGATTGTAAATATAAGCCTGAGCCTAAAAAAATAGCAACAAAGGTGAGTAGGGGAAGCAAAGAAAATCTTGCTTTATTTTTATCAAATGATGGCTGCATCATAATCCTCGTTAATTATTCATAGCAATCGAAGTCGATTGATATATTAAACAGCCAAAGCATCCCTCTTTTAGCTGAATTTAGTTGTTTGTTTTACTATCTAACCAGATAAGTAATCCAACAGCGCCCGCAAGCCAAAGACCAAATCGGCGCAAAAAAGAAGTTTAAATGTATAGATGGCTAAATGCAAAGACTATCTGTTATTATTATGAGGGTCTGTTGATCTTTCAAGGTTAAATTTGCAGCAGTCTGTTTGGTATTTAGGCAAGGCAGAGCCTATGTGGTGTGGTTATTCCCCATAAATAGGCGATAACGCAGCATCAATGCCAAACAGGCGCTGCCCGAAGGGTTCTGCCTAGGGGCGATTTACTCTTTGTTGCCTACATGGATGTAGGTAAGGGGCGTTAGAAGGACACGGAAGCTTTGCTCGTTTTTACTTATTCTTACATGGATGTAAGCCAGTAGAATAACGCAGGAGCAGTTATCGAGCCCACTAGGTTACAAACCTCGCGCCACGATTAAACCGCTCCTAGTTTAAACAAATTTTAATCCGCAAAGGTCAACAGACCCTAAAATAATCGAAGCTTTTTTTATAAGCTTTCCTGACTATTACATGAGTTTTAGATAAAATCTAGCTAACTAAAAAATACATAGGTTGTAAAAAGATGAATCGAGTAGGTGTGTTTGGTGCGAATGGCCGTATGGGACTGGCACTTGTAGAAGCAGCAACAATCAATAAAAATTCACAATTAGCGGCGGCCTATGTGCGCAGTCAGTCACCATTATTAGACTTGCCCGTTAATCAGCTTAATAGCGCAGCGGCAAAAGAGATTAAGTTTAGCAGTGAACAGCAGGTTGAAAATGTAGATGTGCTTATAGACTTTACTTTGCCTGAAGGCATGAGAAATCATTTAAAAACAGCCGTTGAGCAAAAAACACCTATGGTAATTGGCACCACCGGCTTAACTCATGACGATATGGCGCTATTAACAGATGCCGCTAAACATATCCCTATTGTATTTGCGCGTAATTATAGCGTGGGCGTAAATTTACTGCTTAACTTAGTGCAAACGGCAGCGACAAAACTAGGCGATGATTTAGATATAGAAATTTTTGAAGCGCATCATCGCCATAAAATCGATGCGCCATCGGGTACAGCATTAGCTATTGGCGAGTCGATTGCACAGGCTAAAGGGTGGGATCATGATGAGGTTGCTGTTTATGATCGTAACAACATAGAGCAGGCCAAATCACAAAATGAAATTGGCTATTCGGTGCTAAGAGGCGGCGATATAGTAGGTGAACACACGGCCTACTTCGCTACAATGGGAGAAAGACTTGAATTAACCCATAAAGCAAGTTCGCGAATGACCTTCGCGCTAGGTGCTATAAGAGCTGCGCAGTGGTTGAAAAACAAACCGGCAGGACTTTATGACATGCAAGATGTGCTAGATTTAAAGTAGTTAAGTTCCTTTTTTAACGCTTTGAGGTGGTTTTTTGCTATAACCACTTATTTATTGCAATTTACTAATTAGCGTTAGACCTAAAAGCCAACTTCATGTAAAATGCAGCCAATTTGCCAAAAATTACTAAATGCGTGTTTCCAATTATACTCATATGGTTAGCAAAACCGGGGTTTGTGTGGGAATGAAAAGAGTTTTAGGCAAGAAAAATGAATGAAGGTTTAGTGGTTTACATCGGCATCATTTAAGACTGCGTAAAACAATTTAAGCTCACAGAAATCAGGTTTTGACCAATAATCTGAGTATTGGCGGGGTGTTAAGCAATTTGCTTACTCCCGTTTTTTACTGTTAGGAGGTTTAACTTGACTAAATCCGCTCTGTTAGTCCTAGAAGACGGCACAGTGTTTCGCGGTACTGCAATCGGCGCTGACGGCATGTCAGTCGGTGAAGTAGTATTCAATACGTCTATGACTGGTTATCAAGAAATTTTGACTGATCCATCGTACGCGGAACAAATCGTAACTTTGACGTACCCACATATCGGTAATACGGGTACCAACAGCGAAGACGAAGAAGCGAGTCATATTTGGGCTAAAGGCCTAGTGATCCGTGATTTGCCACTGCTAGCGAGTAATTTTCGTAACGAGCAATCGTTAGATGATTACTTAAAAGAACGTAATATTTTAGGTATTGCGGACATCGACACCAGAAAACTAACCCGTATTTTGCGTGATAAAGGCGCACAAAATGGCTGTATTATTGCTGGTGACGAGTTAGACGAAAATAAAGCGTTACAAGCCGCGCAAACCTTCCCAGGTTTAAAAGGTATGGATTTAGCAAAAGTTGTCTCAACCAAGGAAAATTTTGAGTGGCGCGAATCAAGCTGGACATTAGGTGAAGGGTTTAAAACCTTACACGCTGATGATGAAAAGTTTCATGTTGTTGCCTACGACTTCGGTGTTAAACGTAATATTTTACGTATGCTTGTAGATCGTGGTTGTAAACTAACGGTTGTACCCGCACAAACCTCTGCCGCTGACGTACTAGCCTTAAACCCTGATGGTATTTTCTTATCAAATGGCCCTGGCGATCCTGAGCCATGTACTTATGCCATTGATGCAATTAAAACCTTTTTAGAAACCGATACGCCAATTTTTGGTATTTGTTTAGGGCATCAACTATTAGCGCTTGCCTCAGGTGCTAAAACAGTAAAAATGAAGTTTGGCCACCATGGTGGTAACCACCCAGTTAAAGATCTTGAGCGTGATGTCGTAATGATCACCGCACAAAACCATGGTTTTGCTGCAGATGAAGCCACATTACCAGATAACCTACGTGCAACGCATAAATCGTTATTTGACGGCACATTGCAAGGTATTCACCGTACAGATAAACCAGCATTTAGCTTCCAAGGTCACCCTGAAGCGAGTCCTGGTCCGCACGATGCAGCCCCATTATTTGACCACTTCATCGATTTGATGCAAGCGCGTAACCACTAATTTAACCGGAGTAATAATGCCAAAACGTACCGACATAAAAAGCATTCTTATCTTAGGCGCAGGCCCAATTGTAATTGGTCAAGCTTGTGAATTTGACTACTCTGGTGCTCAAGCGTGTAAAGCACTTAGAGAAGAAGGCTATCGAGTTATACTTGTTAACTCAAACCCTGCAACTATCATGACTGACCCAGAAATGGCCGATGCAACATACATCGAACCAATTCACTGGGAAGTGGTAGAAAAAATCATTGAAAAAGAAAAGCCAGATGCTGTCCTGCCTACAATGGGTGGCCAAACAGCATTAAACTGTGCGCTTGATTTAGACAAGCACGGTGTATTGGCAAAGCATGGTGTTGAGCTTATTGGCGCAACGGCGGATGCAATCGATAAAGCAGAAAACCGTGAGCGTTTTGATGTTGCTATGCGTAACATCGGCCTTGAATGTCCACGTGCTGAAATTGCCCATTCAATGGATGAAGCTCGCGATACTATGAGCCGTATCGGCTTACCGTGTATTATTCGTCCTTCTTTCACAATGGGCGGCACCGGTGGCGGTGTGGCTTACAACATGGAAGAGTTTGAAGAAATCTGTGAGCGCGGTTTAGACCTTTCACCAACCAGCGAGTTATTAATTGATGAATCGTTAATTGGTTGGAAAGAATACGAAATGGAAGTTGTTCGTGACAAAAAAGACAACTGCATCATCGTTTGTTCTATTGAAAACTTTGACCCAATGGGTGTGCACACAGGTGACTCAATCACGGTTGCGCCAGCACAAACATTAACCGACAAAGAATACCAAATCATGCGTAATGCCTCTATGGCCGTATTGCGTGAAATTGGTGTTGAAACCGGCGGTTCAAACGTACAATTTGGTGTAAACCCAGTTGATGGACGTATGGTTATCATTGAAATGAACCCGCGTGTATCACGTTCATCAGCGCTTGCATCTAAAGCAACGGGTTTCCCAATTGCTAAAATTGCAGCAAAATTGGCTGTAGGTTACACACTTGATGAGCTTCAAAACGATATTACTGGCGGTAAAACACCAGCATCGTTTGAACCTTCAATCGATTACGTGGTAACAAAAATTCCTCGCTTTAACTTTGAAAAATTTGCCGGTGCAAACGACCGTTTAACGACGCAAATGAAATCAGTAGGCGAAGTAATGGCGATTGGTCGTAACCAACAAGAGTCATTACAAAAAGCATTACGTGGTTTAGAAGTAGGCGCAACGGGCTTTAACCCAATTGTGGCGCTTGACGACCCGAAAGCAAAAGAAAAAATCATTCGTGAATTACGTGAGCCAGGTGCAGAGCGTATTTGGTACATTGCCGATGCAATGCGCCATGGTATGAGCGTTGAAGATGTATTTGAATTAACTAAGATTGACCCTTGGTACTTAGTACAAATTGAAGATATCTTAAAAGACGAAGCTAAAATTTCAGAAGTCGGTATGGCCGGCTTAAATGCAGACTTCTTGCGTAAACTTAAACGCAAAGGCTTTGCAGATCCCCGTATTGCAGAAATTGCTGGTGTGTCAGAAGCTGAAATTCGTAAAAAGCGCCATCAACTCAATATTGTACCTGTGTACAAACGCGTTGATACGTGCGCCGCAGAATTTAGCTCAGACACTGCTTATATGTACTCATCTTACGATGAAGAATGTGAAGCGAACGCATCTGACCGTGATAAAATCATGGTAATTGGTGGCGGTCCTAACCGTATCGGCCAAGGTATTGAATTTGATTACTGTTGTGTACACGCAGCTCTTGCGCTTCGCGAAGACGGCTACGAAACCATCATGGTTAACTGTAACCCTGAAACGGTTTCTACCGATTACGATACGTCAGACCGTTTATACTTCGAGCCAATTACGCTTGAAGACGTACTAGAAATTGTACGTGTTGAAAAGCCAAAAGGCGTTATCGTGCAGTACGGTGGTCAAACACCACTTAAACTAGCGCGTGAGCTTGAAGCTAACGGCGTGCCTGTAATTGGTACTTCACCTGATGCCATTGACCGTGCAGAAGACCGTGAGCGTTTCCAACAACTTGTTGAGCGTTTGGATTTACTGCAGCCAGAAAATGCGACGGTTACCTCTACTGAAGAAGCAATTCTTAAATCAGTTGAAATTGGTTTCCCACTGGTAGTGCGTCCTTCGTACGTATTAGGTGGTCGTGCGATGGAAATTGTATACGATGAGCAAGACTTACGTCGTTACATGACCGAAGCCGTATCTGCATCAAATGAAGCGCCAGTATTACTAGACCGTTTCTTAGATAACGCGATAGAAGTTGACGTTGACGCAATTTGCGACGGCGAGCAAGTGATTATTGGCGGTATCATGGAGCATATTGAACAAGCGGGCGTTCACTCTGGTGACTCAGCATGTTCATTACCAGCTCACTCGCTAACGCAAGAAGTGCAAGATGTGATGCGTAAGCAAGTAACTGATATGGCCCTTGAGCTTGGCGTAGTGGGTTTGATGAATACACAGTTTGCGGTTAAAGATGGCAAAGTGTATTTAATCGAAGTAAACCCGCGTGCAGCACGTACAGTTCCATTTGTATCTAAAGCAACGGGTGTAGCACTTGCAAAAGTAGCGGCACGTTGTATGGCGGGTCAATCTTTAGCAAGCCAAGGCATTACTAAAGAAGTGATTCCACCTTACTACAGCGTAAAAGAAGTGGTATTGCCATTTGCTAAGTTCCAAGGTGTGGATCCTATCCGTGGCCCAGAAATGCGCTCTACGGGTGAAGTAATGGGTGTTGGTGATACTTTCGCCGAAGCGTTTGCAAAAGCACAATTAGGTGCAAGCAACACTTTACCACGTGGTGGTCGCGCGTTACTATCTGTACGTAATAGCGATAAGCCACGTATTGTAGAACTAGCTAAAACCATGACAGACCTTGGTTTTGAGCTAGATGCAACAGGTGGAACAGCTGCTGCACTTGAAGATGCTGGAATTACGGTTCGCCGTGTAAATAAAGTATATGAAGGTCGTCCGCACATTCTTGATAGAATCAAAAATGGCGAGTATAGCTATATCGTTAATACCACCGAAGGTCGCCAAGCGATTGAAGATTCGAAGGTGTTACGTCGTGGTGCATTGCAGCACAAAACCAATTATACTACGACATTGAATGCGGCATTTGCTAACTGTACTGCTAACCAAGCAGATGACCGCAGTAAAGTGACGTCTGTTCAAGAACTACACCTGCGATTGAACTAAGGAAATGTGCCAAGGCCGTAACCACGGCCTTGGGATTAAGTGAGAAAAGTATGCAATCAATTCCAATGACAGTTCGTGGCGCAAAATTATTGCGCGATGAACTTAACGAATTAAAAACTGTTACCCGTCCAAAAATTGTATCTGATATTGCTGATGCACGTGAACACGGTGACTTAAAAGAAAATGCTGAGTATCACGCTGCGCGTGAGCAACAGGGTTTTTGTGAAGGCCGTATTCAAGAAATTGAAGCAAAACTTTCAAACATGCAGATGATTGACGTAACAAAGATGCCTAATACAGGTAAAGTGATTTTTGGTACTACGGTAACCATCGTTAATGTTGAAACCGACGCTGAAGTTAAATATCAGATTGTTGGCGATGATGAAGCAGATATTAAAAGTAATTTAATCTCTGTTAATTCACCAATTGCTCGCGGCTTAATTGGTAAACAAGCGGATGACGCTGTGATTATCAAAACGCCAAAAGGTGATGTAGAGTACGAAATCATTGAGGTTGAGTATATTTAATTAGTTAACTCACTTTAACGTTTTATAAAAACCAGTGCTTAGCAATAAGCACTGGTTTTTTTATGCTTGGTTTTTATATTTGGTTTAGATACCGGTCAATTATTATTCATTGTTTGTAAATGTAGGCTATGTTGTTATGGTAGTAACCTATTCTTCAATAAGGAAATAATATGGCAAATATACTGTATCCAGCACCTTTAAAAGTGGGATCTAAAATCGCCGTGTGTTCTTTATCAGCGGGGATCAAATCAAAATATCACCCACGGTTAGATATCGTCATTAATGGCTTAAAACATCGAGGTTATGAGGTTGTTGAAGGGGAGTTTTTACGTCAAAACGAGCCGCGAACTCAACTTACTGCTAAGCAGCATGCCAAGCAATTAATGGACTTTTTATTGGATGATAAAATAGATGCGATTATGCCGCCAATGGGCGGAGAGCTGGCAATGGAAATATTGCCGTTACTTGATTTTGGCGCAATTAAAAATGCCAAACCTAAATGGTTGGTGGGTTATTCAGATGTCAGCACGATTGCTTGTGCACTGACAGCAAAATGTAATTGGGCAACACTGCATAGCGCCAATTTAATTCAGTTACACCCCGATGAAAAAGATCCGTATTGTTTACAAATTTTTGAAAGTCTAAGCTATGAGGCTAATAGTGAGTTTGAGCAAGCCCCCTCGACTTACCATCAACATAGCAAGCCTGATTATGCACAAAACCCAAACGTATTATTTGATCACAGCGAGCCAACCCAGTGGCAATGTTTAAATTACATCGATAAACGCAGTATCGAAATGTCAGGGCGATTGTTTGGTGGGTGTCTTGATACGGTTGGGCTGTTGCTTGATTCGCCTTTTTTAGCACTGCATGAGTTTAAAAAGCATAATGCCTCGCAAGGTATTGTGCTTTATTTAGAAAGCGCAGAGCTCACGTCTGCGACGGTTGCACGGTTTTTATTGTCACTCAAATTAGCCGGTATGTTTGATGATATAAACGGGGTGATTATTGGCCGCCATGTAACCTTACAGGGGCAAGAACCGGGGTTTGATTATCGCCAAGGCTTAAATGCCGCTTTTGGCGGGTGTTTATTTCCGGTGATCATTGATGCCGATATTGGTCACATCCCTCCTAATTTAAATTTAATCAATGGAGCTTTATGCACTGTTACCGCAGATGTTGATCAAGGCAAAGTGATCAATGCATCTGTGGTTACAAAACTAGCCTAATAAAGTGAGCTGCTCACTAACAATTTAAAGTGAGCAGCTTTGACTTATAAAACCTGAATTACTTGTTCTTTGCTTAAACGTGATTTTGGCAGCTTAGCATTGTAGTCTTCTTCTGCATCATGGTAACCCAGCGCAAGTGCCACATCACAGATGTAGCCGTCTAATTCGCTTGCAAACTCTTCACCAATTAGCTGTGCATCAACGCCTTCCATCGGCGTGGTATCAATCCCTAAGCGTGCTGCTGCATGCATAGTATTGCCTAAAGCAATGTAGGTTTGTGCTTTGGTCCACGCGGCATTATTACCTTGCTCATCGGTATTTAAATCAACAAACGCAAAAGCGCCAAAAGCTTGCTCGCGGTTTTCTTTTTGAGTTCTGCCATTCTTTATATCGGCATCAATTACGTGTCCGTAATCTTCACGAGTATATTGCGGATTATGAGCAAATAAAATAATGTGCGACGCCGCTTTAATGTGTGGCTGATTAAATTGAAACTTATTAGCAAAGGTAGTGTGCATACGCTCTTTTGCGGCTTCAGATTCAATCACAATAAATTTCCAAGGCTGTGAATTAATTGACGAAGGAGAAAGGCGCATCGCGTCATACAATACCGCTAAATCGTCTTGAGAAATGCGCTTTGTCGCGTCGTAACGTTTAGCAGTATGGCGGCTTTCAAGGTCGCGAATAATAGGGTGAGTCATAGTCTCTCCATAATAAAAAAGGGCTAATAAACAGTGTTCACTGAGTGTATGAGCAACATAATACAATTTGCTTTATTTAAAATAAACAGCATAATTATTGAATCATTATCAAATAAAAATAGATAATATGCAGATTGATGACTTAAAACTGATTTTAAAAGTAGCAGAGTGTCGAAGTATTACTTTAGCTGCTGCTAAGTTAGATATGCGCACAGCAACCGCCAGTGCGGCTATTAAGCGCGTAGAATCAGCCCTTGGCTGCGAATTATTTATTAGAACAACTCGCCATTTGCGTTTATCCAGTGCAGGGGAGCGGTACATACCCCAATGCGAACAAGCGCTGGCTGTACTTGAAACGGCAAGGCAAAACCTCAAAGGAGAACATGATGCTATTGAGGGAGAATTGCGGGTGGCTACTTCATCTGATTTAGGGCGCAACTTAGTGATCCCCTGGATTGATGAAATTATGGATAGGTACCCAAGTGTGAGCTTGCGTACGCACATTAGCGATAGCAATATCGATTTTTTTCGTGATTCGGTTGATATTGCACTGCGTTATGGCTCCCCAAGTGATAGCAGTGTTTATGGATTTAAAATTTGCAACGTACCGCGACTACTCTGTGCTACACCTACCTATTTAGCTAAATATGGTGAGCCAGAGCACCCTGATGATTTAGCGCAGCATCAAGGGTTATTTTATCAGCTGCAAGATATTATCAATAATGTATGGGAGTTTACCGATGGCCAAAAAAAATACAAAGTAAAAATGCAGGGCAGACGTGCCTCAAACGATGGCGATTTAGTAAGGCGCTGGTGTGTAGCAGATAAAGGTTTAGCGGTTAAATCGGCGTTAGATATTGCTGATGACTTATTAAATAAACGCGTTGTTACTGTGATGCCAAACTATCAGCACACCCAAGGGGAGCTGTGGCTTATTTGCCCAAGTAGGAAATCGATTACTCCCGCTGTACTACTATTGCGTGATGTGTGCAGAGAAAAAACCGCTCACATATTGAATCAGCTAGTAAAGCAGGGGATTGTTGATAAACGTGTATTAATTAACGAGTAATAAATACACGCTTAGTAATGTTAACTTAAGTGGTTATAAAAAAATGCTAATGTACGCTGCCATGCAAGTTCGGCATTTTTTTCATCGTAGCGGCCAGTTGAATCGTTATGAAAACCATGATTCGCGCCTTCGTACATGTGGATAGTGTAATCAACATTGTTTGATTTTAAGCTCTGCTCATATTCAGGCCATGTGGCGTTAACGCGTTTATCAAGTTCAGCTAACTGAATCATTAATGGCGCTTTAATGTTTTTATGTAAGCTTTCACTTGCAGGTGTACCATAAAAGGGCACGCCCGCAGTCAATAAATTACTGTCTACGGCAGCTAAATAGTTAACAATATAGCCACCAAAACAAAAACCAACGGCACCTAATTTACCATTACTATTTGGATGCGCCTTCAAAAAATGCGCGGCGGCAACAAAATCATTTTGTATTTTAACGCGATCCATCGTGCGCTGCATGGCTCGACCTTCATCGTCGTTGCCTGGATAGCTACCCAGTGGGTATAACGCATCAGGTGCAAAAGCAATAAACCCGGCTTTAGCCAGTCGCCTTGCAACATCTTTTACATACGGATTTAAGCCGCGATTCTCGTGTACTACTAATACAACAGGTAGTTTGCCTTGTGTATTTGTTGGAACCACTAAATAGCCTTTGCCTGAACCATGGCCATCAGGCGAATCAAATTCTTGGTAAGTGGCTTTTATGTCATCGTCGTTAAATGAGACTTGCTCGGCTTGTGCGTAATTAGGTAATAATGCACCTGTAAGCACCGTCATTGAAAAGCCCAATGCGGCTAAGCCACCAAGCTTTTTCATAAACGTGCGTCTATCAATTAAACCGTGAGCGTATTCGTCATACCAATCAAATGCTTCTTGAGGAATGTGTTCAGACTGTGGGGAATTCATAGTTGTGCCTTACTTTATTATGATTATTATATACCATAACGTAAAAGGCGTAAAAAACGAGCAGTTTATTATGCTCATCATAGGATCTTTTTAATCACGCAATTAAACGTTGAACAGCATAGATAAAGCTAACCCAGTAATGAGTAATAAAAATCCGATAATTTGTGTTGCTATATCTCTTTTGCGAACGAGAGTTTCCGCTATAGGGCTAGTTAGTTTACGAGTAAGAAAGTTTGCAGGGATTAAGCGAATGCTTGCAAAGCCCATAAAACTAAAGCCAAAGCCAATGAGGAAGCTCGAATAGGTGGAGTCAATAATGCCACCGATAAACGTGAATAAGGCGATTAAATAAAGTGACATACTTGGCCAATGTATTACTTTTTTATTCATAGTCAGTCCCTGATAATCCCTCATCAAACCCAAGTAAAAATTCTAATCCTACAAATGCAAAAGAAATAGTTATTGCACCCAATAGCATTAAATTACGGTTGTTCTTTTTGTAACCCAGAGTAGTCAATACGGCAAAGACGATAAATAAGATAAGCTGAAATGTGCCCATGGTTAATCCTTTAAGAGCAAAATTTAGAGTTAAATTACCAGTAGGGAGACAAACTGGCAAATAGTTGAATGCTATTTTATAACTATAAATAAAAAGCTCGGCATAATAATACCGAGCTTTTTGGTTGGGATTTTACTTAATTTAGTGATTCGTCGTTGCTGGTTGGCCATCGACTAGGGCATCTTTACCGCGCCATTTGCGGATCAGGCGTTTTGCATCTTCAAGCGCAACATACTGACACGGTATAAGAATAAGCGTTATTACCGTGGCAAACAGCACACCAAAAGCGAGCGATACCGCCATAGGTATTACAATTTTTGCTTGTAAGCTGGTTTCCATAATAATCGGCATGACCCCAATAAAGGTGGTGATTGAAGTTAGTAATATGGCTCTAAAGCGACGTGCACCGGCTTGCATTACCGCTTGTTTTATTGCCACACCTTCAGCACGCGCTTTGTTTACAAAATCTACCATCACGAGTGAGTCATTAACCACCACACCGGCTACCGCAATAATGCCAAACATCGATAATCCGCTCATTGTCATACCTAAAGCCATATGACCGAACATAGCACCCACAACACCAAATGGGATCACCGACATAATAATTAATGGTTGCGAGTAAGAGCGCAGAGGAATAGCCAATAATGCAAAAATTATGATCATCGATAGCGCAAAGTCACGTAATTGCTCATCAGCGCTATCCATTTCCTCTTGAATACGACCAGCCACATTACTTTGTACCCCTGGGTAGTTTTTAAGTAATGAAGGTAAGTACTCATCACGAATTTGTTGTGCAATGGCAAAGGGTTCTACTTGGTCAGTATTTACTGCAGCCCACACGTTTACTGTACGTTTTGAATTTTCACGGCGAATACGATTAACCCCATCAACTAATGAAATATTAGCAACTTCACTTAATGGTACTTCAGCGCCTGTGGGGGTGATAATACGTACGCTGTCGATATCGCTGATTGAGTTACGCTCATCTTCTGGGTAGCGGATCATCACTTTAATTTCTTCACCTTCGCGAAGAATACGTTGTGCTTCAAGACCATAATAACTAAAGCTTACTTGTGAGGCCACATCGGCAAGGGTTAGCCCCATGCTGTAAGCAAGTGGTTTTAAATCTAGCTGTACTTCATCGGTGGCGCTTTGCATTGAGTCATTAACATCGCCTACGCCTTCCATACTTTGTAACTTGATTTTAAGTTTACCAGCGACTTCTTTAAGTACTTGTGCATTTTTACCTTCGAGTTTAAAGCTTACATCGCCATCGTCTCGACCCCCGTTCATAATACTGTCTTGAATGGTTAGGGTTTTAACACCCGGTAAGTTAGGCATTTGCTCGCGCCATAAGGCACTCAGTGCAAAGGTATCAATAGGGCGCAGGTCGGGTTCAACTAAAATAGCCATAATGTTTGCTTGCGTTCGCCCACGTAAGCTAACTGATAAATCGCGGATCATCGGTTTACCGTATTGCTCTTTGAGCTGATTATCAACGCTCAATATTAGCTGCTCTACTTTTTTAGCTGTCTCAAGCGTTGCTTGCTCAGAAGACGCTAAGTTCATTTCTATATCAATGCGTGGAAAATCGTGCGGTATTTTAGGATTAGGCACAAATTTAACTAAACCACCGGCAAACATTCCCGCACTGACAATCAGTAAACACATAAAACCGACAATTACGGTATAGCGATAATGAATGCAGCGACCAACAAACGGGGTGTAGTAGTTATCAACAAAACTTTTTAGGCCGTTATCCATTACTTTACGTGCACGGTGAAGCGGGTTTTTTGGATTTGGTTTACGGTCTTTAATTGCCGCAATATGTGCCGGCAAAATAAGTTTTGATTCAATTAGTGAGAAAATTAAACATAAAATAATCACCCCACCAATGGCTTTAGAAAAAGCCGCACCTGGACCTGTAGCAAGAGTTTGCGGTAAAAATGCCGCAATAGTGGTAAGTACGCCAAATGTGGCTGGCATTGCCACGCGCTTTACGCCGCGTACTACGTTATCGAGTGTATGGCCGTGTTTTTCTATTTCAGCACTAGCAGATTCGCCCACAACAATGGCGTCATCAACCACTATCCCAAGCACCAGTATAAAGGCAAATAACGAGGCTAAATTAATGGTGACATCTAAAAAGCCAATTGGCATAAACAAAAAGGCACCTAAAAATGACACAGGTAAACCCATCATTACCCAAAAAGCTAAACGTAATGGTAAAAACAGCGCTAATACCAACATAACTAATAAGCCACCCCAAATCATATTGTCGACCATCATATCGAGGCGACCTTCGAGGTAGTAAGTTAAATCAACAATAGGAGAGAGCTTGACACCTGCAGGCAGTTGCGATTCTTTTTCAGCCATATAGGTTTTAAGTACTTTAGCAACATCGGTAATATCTTGATCTTTAGAGGCGTTTACTTCAAACGACAATGAGTTTTTACCATTGTATTTTGAGTATTGCAGGCCTTCTTCAAAGCCATCATTTATAGTGGCAACATCACCTAAATATACTTGCGCGCCATCGGCAAGGGTGATCAGTGGTAGTTTTGCAAACTCGCTACCACGGTAGGCTTGTTTCTCAACGCGCATTGAAATATAGCCATTTTCAGAGCGAATTTGCCCAGCTGACATATTGGCAGAAAAGCTTTGCACTGCATTGGCAATATCTCTAAACGTTAATCCATAAGCACGCAGTTTGTCTGGGCTTACTTCAATACCAATTTCGTAATTAAGGCCACCATTAAAGTTAACTAAATTAATATTAGGAAGTGCCTGAAGCTCATCTTTTATATCGTTCCCGAGCTCTTTAAGTTGGTAGTTACTCATGTCACCGTAAAGGGCAAGTATCATTACTTCTTGTTCGTACTTATCGCGACGAACAATAGGGCGCTCCATACCCGCAGGAAACGTATTAATTGAATCTACTTGCACTTTAATTTCATCGAGTACTTCTTGCGGGTCAAACTGCTCTTCTATTTCAATCCACGCTTGTGAAGAGCCTCTATTGGAGTAGGTGATAAGGCGCTTTATTCCCTCTATACCCTCAAGGTTCTCCTCGACTTTTATGGTAATGCCCTCCTCAACCTCTTGCGGGGCTGCGCCAGGGTATACCGCGGAGACACTGATCCAGTTACTTTCAAATTGTGGAAACATTTGTTTGCGAATAGTAAACGCCGTTAAAATGCCACCAATAAGTATAAATATCATCAATAGATTTGCTGCAACAGGGTTGCGCGCAAACCATGCAATTAGGCCTTTTTCACGTGTAGACATAAGTTACTCCTGTTTCAATGCAAGTTGAGTAACGTCTGGGGTTGTTACAACGTCTTCAATTTTTACCGCCATTCCCTCGGTAGGGTATTCAAGGGCTGAAGTAATTAGCTGTTCACCTTCATTAAGCCCTTGGTCTGCGATCACCATGCCGTTTTGTTCACGTATAATATTGAGAGTTTTAAACGACAGGGTTAAATCGTCATTTAATATCGCAATTTTATTTTCTTTGACTAAATGATGTGGCACAACAATGGCGTTATTAACTGCACGACCTTCTATGCTAGCGTTAACATAGGAGCCAAAACGCAATGGTTGAGTTTTGTTAGAATATGGGGTTGGTAATTGTGCTACTAAATAGCTCATACGGCTTTTTTGATCTATCACCCCTTCACTGCGTACCACTTTAGCCTGCCATGTGGTTTCTTTGCCCGCGAACTGCGCACTAAATAACACTGTTGCACCAATACCGCCATTATTTAAATATTGCAGCTCTTTATCGGCAACCGGTAAACGTACTTCAGCGACCGAAGTGGCGCTGAGTGAGCCAAAGCTATTACCTGGATTTACAACAGAACCCAAACTAATGCTACGCGCGTTTATAATTGCATCGTAGGGAGCTTTAATATAAGTGCGTTCTAAATTACGTTTAGCACGTTTTACACTTGCTTGTGCTGAGCGATAACGCGCCATTTTTTCTGCTAATTGCGGCTTACGTAAATAAAGCGCAGAAGCGGTAATATCGCTTGAGTCTGCTTTAATTCGTTCCCATTCAGCTTTAGCAACATGCGCTTGTGCACGTTCAATCTCAAGCGCTGAATTTGCTTGGGCGAGCCCAGCCTCAGCTTCAATTAAATCAGCTTCGTAATCATTTGGGTCAATTCGTGCTAAAATATCCCCTTGCTTTACGAAGGCACCTTCAACAAATTGCCCTGCAACAGAAATAACTTGGCCACTTACCTGAGCAATGAGTTCAGTGCGGTCTTTAGGTTGCACAATACCGTACGATTTAACATCGAGAGTGATTGCATCAAGGTGAATAGGTTGTGCTGCAACCAATGGGCGAGTATCTTGTTCTGGTTTTTCTTCTGGTGGTTTTTTCATTGCTGAAAAGCCCGCTGCGAGGGCGATGCCACCAACAAGGACCGCGATAGGGAGTATTATTTGTTTTTTAGTCGCCACAGGGCATTCCTTCATAAATTGTGCTGATGGGCTAATGATACGCAATAAAGTGTTTACAGTGTGTTTGAAGATGTAACAAGTCATTGCACAATGCGGTTGCAAATAGAACAAATCGCTCTATTTAAATGCAAAGCAGCAACAATATAATTAAAATTTATTACTGAGGTTATAATGAAAACACAATCAATGGCGTGCCGTTTAGGCTGTGGAGCATGCTGTATTGCACCAAGTATTAGCTCGCCAATACCGGGTATGCCAAATGGTAAAAAGGCCGGAGAACGTTGTATTCAGCTGGATGAACGAAATTTGTGCAAGTTATTTGGTGATGAGTCGCGCCCTAAAGTGTGCAGTGACTTTAGTGCCACGTTAGATGTATGCGGGACGACTAATGAGCAAGCATTAACGTTAATTACCGAATTAGAGCAATTAACCTAATTTATTGTATTAAATACACATATATTTACAATTAATACGTTTGAAAAGTGTTGATAACCTGAACTCGGATAATAAATCCATCTCAAGCAGCTATTTTCAGCGCTAACTGCGTTGAATTTACTTGCAATAGGCTAGCTTTTACGCGTAATTTCGCCTTGTTTTCACTAAAAATCTCTAGCTTGAGAAAATAAACATAAATATCATTTTGATTCAATATGTTAGTAAATCTCTTAACCAGAGTTCAGGTTAGATACTTACTTTGTGTTTCTAAAAGTAGTACTGAGAGAGTGCAATTAAGTATCCACTAAGCATTGTCGCTAGTGTTACCTCATTTACTTCTCATTCACTTCTCTTTGCTCATACTATTTCAATTATGCATGTACACAGAGGAGGGGATTCTGCGCTTTTAGAATATTAGGGAGGGCTGCGAAATGAAGTTTCTAATTAAGCTTTCTACTGGTCTGTTTCTTATTTTAATTAAAAAAACAAGCTCAGCGTGGAGTAAGCCCTCGCTGAGCGATAAAGTTACCAGCTATACGTGGCACTTAGTGTATATTGTTCGCCGCGCCCTGGCGTGCCTGGAATTTCCTCAAACGACTCATCCCACAAGTTATCAGCCGCAAGACTAATAAAGAAGTTAGGCAGGGCTGGCGGAGTTATTTTTACCGTCAGCTGAGTAAATAGCGCTTCGTCGCCTGAACGGCGCAGCGCATTGTTATGCTGTTTACGCCACTCATTATCTACACGAAACTCTAACATATCCGTCGGGTTCCAAATCGCACCGAGTGTTACACGATGATCAGGAAAATTTAAGGCATAAAAGCTAGCGTCAATATTTTCAGCGCCGTAGGTTTCTGTTTTATGTAAGTACGCATAGCTGGCAATAATTTCTGCGTTATCAAATTGTTTAGTGGCTAAAAACTCAAGGCCTGTAGTATCAATATCAACCGGCTGTGCAAATCGCGCTGAGCTTGAATCAAAGTTAAATGTCCAATCGGTTAGGTTGTTATCTTTACGATAAAAAAGCGCTGAATTGAGTTGCCAGCTTTGTTGCTCAAGTAATATGCCCAGCTCTAAGCTTTTGGTGGTTTCACGCTCAAGGTTAGCGTTACTTCTAAACAAACCACCTGACTCACTGCCACCAATGGCGGTGTAGCCTGCTACTTGGCTTGCCTCGGCATACGATAAATATAATGTACGCTCAGTGCCATCGTTATTTTGGGTATTGAAACTAACATCACCAATCAGTGATAGCTCAGAATCATCACGACTGGTGTTATCAAATGCAGCCCCTAAACGCACCCTTAGTTGCTGATCACTTGCAAGGGATGTTGTGTATTCTGGTAATACACTAAGCTTAAAGTAGTTACGTGAAGTAAAGTTATTTTCAAGGGTGGTGGAGTCAATACTATCTTCTATATATTGCGCCGAGTAATTAACTGCAACTGACTTTGTTTGCGCATGACGACCTGAAATAGCCAATGATTTTACTTGTGTTTCATGAAATGCTTGGAACGCGCTTGGGTTTTCTCTTGAATAAACATAATGGTCGTTATGCTTGCGGTAATAAGCCGATACTTCAAATTCACTGTTGGTAGCATAGGCTTGTTTATGGTTTAGCATCCATAATTGAGTTTCTAAGTCTTCAGTTTCATTTACACCAAATGGGGTATAAAGGTTTGGCCAACCAAAAAACTTTTCTTGCAAGCCGTAAAATAAATCAGTTTGTGAATCGCTCCCAGTTAACTGCACTCTACCAGAAGTACGGGTAAAATCATGGTCGCCAAAATCAATTGAACCATCACTTTGTGAGTGCGAATATTCACCTTCAAAACCAATATGCCAATTAGCGTTTGCTTCAAGTGGAGTACTCACACCTGCATGAATTGTTTGTAGGTTAAAGTCATTTGAGCCAGCGCCCAAAGAGACACTGCCACCAGTTGTTATTGGTTTCCAAGCAAATGACACAGTACCTACTGAGCTATTCATGCCATAAAGTGCATTATCGGCTCCGGTTAATACGCTGGCACCCGTTAGCATTTGTGGTGCAATAGGAATTTCTGCAAAATAGTGACCAGATTGTGGGTCGAGTAGAGTTGCACTGCCGACTCTAAAGCCGGTATTTTCAAAAATACCACCGCGTATCGTTACATCAGCTTGTGCTTCAGCCATATTGCGTGATTGCAAGTCAACACGCGGGTCGTACTCTAAATTTGAAATAGGTGAATCAAATGTACCAACAGGTAATGTATTGGCGGTGGGTGACGCTTCAATTGTTATTTGTTCTATGGTTGCTGTTTCTTTACTCTGCTCTGCATAAGCAACAGTTGAAACACTGGCTAGTACGGCCGGTATTATAAGGTGCGGGACACGATTCATATCATTATTCTCATTTTATGCAATGACGCTAAAAATTAAATACCTATCATTTTTTATCACATGATAAGGTAAGCTCACTAAGCTAGGGTGATTTTGGGCGCTATTGTACATTAATGATAAAAAACTGCATTTGATAATCAAACCTAGCGTTACAAAATAGTAACTCTGCAACCTATAAATTATTTACATTGGTCACTTTATTATGCAAACACAACAATCGAGTCATTCATTAAATCAGCACACACTTTATTTTGCTGGTGGTTGTTTATGGGGCGTGCAAGAGTTTATGAGGTATTTACCTGGAGTAGTGACTACTGAGGCGGGGCGTGCCAACGGCACGAGTAACACAACACAAGGTGAATACGATGGCTATGCCGAGTGCGTTAAAGTAACCTTTGATGCCCAAGATGTAACATTAAATGAATTAATCGGCTATTTTTTTGAGATTATTGACCCATACAGTATCAATAAACAAGGTGACGATGTAGGCGAAAAATACCGCACCGCCATTTTTAGCCAAGACAGCAATCATTTAAACATCACCAGAGACTATATTAGCCAGCGTGATGATGCTGAAAAAATAGCGGTACAAGTAGCGCCACTGACTAATTATGTCCCTAGCGATCCCGACCATCAAGACCGTTTAACCAATCACCCTAATGATTATTGCCATATCCCAATTGATTTATTGCACAAGTATAAATAACAACTTCATTGGGGCGTATTTAAATAAAAAGTGCTGGTAACTAATGAAACTAATTTTTGCCTCGTTTGTACTTTTTTTTATTTTTATCAGGCTTTTTCTTTTTTCGCGGGAACATATCTCTAAAAAGATAGGGCACAGCTAAAAAGTAGATCCCAGTTCCTAAGTAAAGAAAAAGGTAAAATAGATAAGTAAACGGCGACGCTGAAAAGAAATAAACGTCAGATTCGACCCGGTAATCTGTTGGGGTCAGAATATAGCCATCATGTATAAATTTTATCGCAAATAAAATAGATAAAAGGCCTAAAGCCCAAAAGACTAAAGAGAATGCGATTTGGTTCAATAGCATTCTCGTATTACTGATATCTACATATTTTACTTTTGGTTTCTTTTTATTTTTTGATTGCTTCATTTTGGCCAAAAAAAGTAATAATGATTGCCATTAGTATGCCTACTAAGCCAATGCTTGAAAAAACCAGACTGTATTCACTCTTAATATTGAAGATATTTAATAGGCTGGTTATTAACAATAAAAAAATACCAATAATTTTTATAATCGTTAGTGTTTTATTCAAACAAAACCATGTTTGACAAGAAGGGCATTGTTTTTCAATAAAAATACTATTTTTGTTAATATTTTTTATATCTTTAGCTGCAAAATTACTTTTACAATTTGGGCCGTTTCTTTCATTTTAATCCTTTAATTTATCCCACAACTTTAAACACAACGTTTACTAAACGTCTTATTGATAAAGCTTTATCCTTGTAACATGATTACTATAGCATTGAGCTATCACCTTGTTAATGTGTAACTTATTACTTTATAGGTAAACAGTCTTTAAGCCATAAAAAAGCCCGCGAACATGCGGGCTTTTAAATATTAATTAAAGTTTATTGCTGCGCTTTAGGCGGAAAGTTACTTAAAATATTGGCAACCGTTTCCTTAATAGCGGCTTCACGTTGTGATGGGGTTTGTTTTTTCTTTAAACGACCATCTTTAGCACCACGCCAAATTAATTGGTTTGACTCACGATCAATAATATCGATAACTAATGTGCCTACTTCATATTCGCGTGCGCTTACATCGTGGTTAAAGCCTGTGCCCCAGTAACCCCAACGTGCACCGTAGCCTACGTTAAAGCTGTCAACTTCAAGCTCTTTATCTACACTTGCATGGTAATTAACAAGTACATCAGCTTGCGCTACGTCAACCAATTGCATACCTAATTGTTGGCTTAGTTGGTTGTTTACCGCATTGCGAACGCGTTTTTCCATAAGCCCACTGATTTGGTAGTTATTCGTGTCTTTGGTTAGACTCGCGTTTTCTACCCAAGCAAACGTTTTGTAGTTACTAAAGTTTGCTGATTTATCGTAATCCCAGTCGGGCGTTTGTGTACAGGCGGTTAGTAATGCCAGTGCTGCGACAATAAATATGTGTTTCATTCCGTTTGCTCCAATAAAGTGCGTTTGTTTAAACTACCATGGGCGAGGGTAATTTAAAATCTAAAAATAAGTGTAACTGACTAAGATGAATAGCCAATTAATTCTTAGTCCAGTAGAGAGGCTTTATGTTCAACCTCAATCCAATCTTTTTCATCTACCCAGTTTTGTGCACCGTCTTTTACTGAACGAATTGGCACAATATAATCACAACTTATTTGCGGTTTAACCGAGGCAAATATTGGCACAAAGCCAAAGCTCAGGGCAGTTTCTATAATTGCCTTTTGGTTTTGCGGGTCGATATCAGCCGCTTCATCTATGTAAATAGGTATACGGTATAAGTTTTGTTCCTGATCGCTTAATAAGTAACGAATAAACAACATGCCACATAATAGCTTAATGGTGATACGCGTACCATTTGAGCCAGCCGAGTCTATCTTTTCAAAGTGCTCGGTTTCACCTGCACGGTTAACCACTTCAAAACGAATATCAAACAAATCGGTAAGGGTCAGGCCTGCTTTGTCTGAGGCGAGTTTAATTAAATGATCTTTTGCGTCGTTTACCGCACTTTCGCTGTACGGCTCTTGGCTGAGTAAATCCAGGGTATCGCCTTGTCCAATTTGGTTAGAGGTACTGATAATAGTATCAATGCTATCTACCAACATTTTGCGCGGGATAATATTAATTTTAAACGCTTGCAGGTTTGAAATACGATGCTGGCTTATGCCTTTATTAAAGCTATTCATTTCACGGCGTAGGCGATCTAAATCTTCACGTAAGCCTTTAATCGTGGCGGCCACTTCGGTAAGGGCAACGCGACCTTGGCGCTCAACAGCATCACGCTCGTTATCAATATTATGAAACGCGCTAATAAGTTTTTGGTATTTACTAAACTCATCGTTTTCGTTATCGAACTTGGTAATACCTGCATTGTAAATATGCATATAAGTATTACGTACATTTATATCGAAATTACGTAGCTCTTGGCAGTCTTTATTAAAGTGGTGAATTAAATCGCTTAAATTATCAAAATCGATTTTTATATCAATCATGTAAGGCGTTACTTTACCACTGTATAAATCTAACGTGTGGTCAATACGCTCGGTTTTAACTTGGCGTAAGCGCTCTGTTTGACGATTAATTTGCGCTTGTTTTGATTTAATTAACGAGCGTCTATCAGCAATTGAGCCACTGTTTTTTTGAATATCTTGCAGGTAGTCGTCAACTTGTTCGCGTTCGGCTAAAAGCTGCTCTTTTAGCATTGCTTGGGCGTCAACCGATTGTTGCATCACTTCAAATTGCTCTAAGCGTTTAAGTGCACTTTCAGCACTCATAAGCTCATCGTATAGCGCGTCTTTTTCTTTTTGCTTATCTGCAACATTGGCGGCCACTTCGCGCTGTTGTTTAAACTCTTTTAATGATTGCTCAAGCGCGGTTAACTGAGCGCTCAGTTGCTCTTTATTTTCGCCGCTTTGCATTTGCACTGGTGAGAGCTTTTTAAGTTTAATACTGGCACCAGGTAGGGTGAGTATACCGCCTTTAACATTTTCGCTCAGCTGTGCTAAAAATTCCCCGAAAGCGTCGTCATCATCAATGGTGATATCGCCATTGCTGGTGGTAGCAAAGGAGAGAAGATCGGGGTTTAATAGTCGCGATATTTCTTCAACTTCTTTCAGTGATAAGTCTTCACGCATACGGGTAAATAAATTAAATTCTAAGTTTTTAAGTTGTAACTTTAAGCTTTTAATTTGTTTTTGAGTTTCGCCAATGCGGTAATCAAGGGTGTGCAGGCTTTGACCTTGTGCACTCGTTATTGAGTGTGACAACGACTCGTAGTCATTTTTTAACTGCGTTAAGCTGGTTTTGAGCGTGGCTTTATTAACTAGCTCAAATTCACTTTTAAGAGCGTTGTAATCTAAAAACCACTGTTCAATTTGGGTTTGTTTGCGCTCTATATCGCGCGATTGTTGAACGTATAGGCTTTGTTTTTGTTCAAACTCGTGTTTTTCGTGCTCAATATCTTCAAGAGCGATGTTGAGTTCGCTTAGTTGCTCTTCCTGATACGTATCAAAATCAATCAGTGCTTGGTCAATTTTTGGTGCATAAGCGGCCAGTTTACCTTTAAGAACGGTTTGGTTTTCAAGCATAGATTCAAGGGCGGCTATGGCCTCTTGCATTGACTCAAGGGCTTTTAATTCACGTTTTGCGCGGTTTACTTTATCAAACGACCGGCGCCATACTTCGTAAAAGTCGACCTTAGAATTTGACATATGGCGTTCAAACACACGTAACATAAAGCGCTTAACGTCGTTTGCGCCTAATTTATGTAAATTAAGAATACGACGAAATATTTCTTTGTATATTGCAGAGTCTTGAACGTTGTTAAGGGGGATCATTTTTAAATTGATCTCACCATCAAATTGCGTTGCACCGCCAGTAAGTAGGGCGTTTAACTCTTGCGCTTTAAGCTCTATCGGGTTGTAACCTTGCTGCTTTAAGTGATTAAACAGCTTGGTAAACTTAATAATGGTATTGCCTTGGGTGTACTGGGCTAAATCAAGTTTGCCTTGATAGCAAAAGTATTGGTGTGCATAACCGGCAATTTTACCTAAGCCTGCTACGCCAATGACAACTGAGCCATGGGGTAAATCGGCTTGCAATAAAATGTACGATTGATCAGATGAAAAATAAAACTTACGGGTTTCATCTAAGTCATGGCCATCCCACTCGGTAAGGCGTAAATCGTTAATAAGCGGGAATTGCAGAGCATTTATTACTGAGCTTTTACCTGTGTTGTTAGGCGCACAAATCGAGCTACTTTTATCAAGTGGGATCACACACTTTGCATAGCCTGCAGTATTAAGTAGGGCGAGTTTACTCAGTCCGTATAAGTTTTTCATTCCTCGTCCTCTCCTAAAAAGGTTTCTTCATTTACTTCCATTAAGGCATCAATATAGCGATGAATTGGCGCCTGTAGCATAAAGCCACCTTCTACCTCGCGGGCAAGACCTAAACGTACCATGCGTAAATACACATCTTTGCGTAAGTCAGAACCCGAGAATATCTCAAGCTGATCGAACAAATGTTTATTAAGCTGTACCAAGGTTTGCATTAGCTCTAAATCGTTTGGCTCGTCAAATAATGCGCGCATTGGGTCTTTACCTGTGTTGGCAAAGTGCTCGATTAAAATATAAATAGTGAGCGCTATCGCGCGCGATATTTTGCCCATATTAGGGGTGCTTTCATCGCTAGCAAAATAATAAAAGCCTCGACTGTCGTGTTTTAACTCGTGGCCTAGTGCTGTAAATAAGGCAGTATAAGCGTCTATTTGTTGGTCAAGCTCTTGCCACATTACGGTGTCTTGTTCGCAAATGTGGTAACCGGCGACTAATTTTTTATTAATGGCTTGTAAGTGAGAAAGCTCATCTAAGTTTATATGGGTCATGGTGATTACTCGTGCTCGGCTTTATCAGCCTGAGGCTCTGAATTAAAGGGATATAAATTAAAGTGCTGGCCTGCAATGTTAACGCGGGCTTTCTTATCGCTTTGGCTAATTTCTAGGGTGCTATCGCTTACCAACTTTTGATACAAAAACAGCATTTCATCGGCTTCAAGCTCAGGATAGCTTTCATCTAAAAATTGCAGCAAAGGCTGTGGTTTTTTACGCTGCTTTTTAAAGCGTTTGGTAAATTGCGCTTTTACATCGTGGTAGTCAGGAATGTTTGGCGTGACAAACGCAGGCACATCGTTTTGCTCTGGTAGCTGATATTCATGATGCTCAAATTCAGCCAGGCTTGCCATGTAGGCTACTATATGGCGCTGTTGACCCAATGAATACTTTTGCGCATCGCTTACAAAATGTGGCTGCACGGCGCTGAGCATATTATCTACCCCATTTTTACGTATTAGCCCTAATACTTTTGCTACTTGGCGTGTAACAAGGTTGTTACGGCGCAGTTCTTCACGCAGTGGCATTAACATATCGGCACTTTTACGTAAGCTTATCCGGCCAACTAAGTGCATTTCTAGAATGCGGGTACGCAATTGTTCAAGCATGCGTTTATCGTTGTACGCTTTGCCTGAACGTTCAATATGTTCTATTTGGGTGCTAATTTGTTGCTCAATAAGGGTAAAGCAGGCATGAAAGTCGCCTCTAATATCCACCATTTCCAGCATGGGTTCTATATACTCATCAAATGCTTCTATCACGGCTTTATAGCGTTTTTGTAGCGACTGCACCGCATTATTAGATTTGGCTTGCTCAACAATATTTAAAATAGCGTTTTCGTTGTGTAAAAACAGTTTGATTATTTTACGCACCCGATCATCCATAATACGGCTAAAGCGGCGTAAATCATCAAAATCTTCCATTTCACCGGCATTAGATAGCCGATTACCTAAACGGGCCAAATCATCAACCAATACGCTAATTTCTTGTGCTAAGCCTAAATGTTCTTCTTGCAGTAAAAAGGTGGCAAAGTCGGCAACGGCGCGGTTAATTTCCAGTTGTGACGATTTAGCCAGCGGAATAATAATTTCTTGATTTAATAACCGGTTGGTTTCTTTATAAATACGCTCATTATTCCACGTGGGTTGCTTTTGCTTAATGGCATTTTGAAGATCTTTAATACTAAAGTCGGCCATTTTAAAGCGCTTAAATAATAGCTCTAATACACCCCAGTGTTCATTTAGGGTATTAAGTAGCTTTTTAGCTGGGATCATAAGGCGTTGCAACTTCCTAGTATTCGTTATTTTATATTTCTCGAACTTATATGGTATTCGTTTTTGCGACGATTTAATAATAGTTTTTACACCCGCTTAGTGATAGTATCCGCGCCGAATATAGGCACATAGAGTTTGTGGGTATATTTTTTACATGGTTTCAATTTTTATTTAACCCCGAAGGTTGTTTAATATCATGGTTTCCTCGATTATCCTGACGCTGATAGCGATTGCATTTTTGCTTATCGTTATTGAGGATGTGATTCACGTTAACAAAGCCAAAACGACGTTATTTTTTGGTACACTTTGCTGGATTATCTCCTTTATTTTTCCTCTTAATGGGCAAAGCCCCGAAACGATTCAAACCCTCCTAGACCACAATATTTTAGAAATTGCTTCTTTATGGCTGTTTTTAATGGCCGCAATGACCTTTGTCGCCTATTTAAACTCTAAAGGACTTATCGAAAATGTTGTGAACCGGATTATGCCAACCAGCATTAGTGAGCGAAAGCTGATGTTTTTGGTGGGGTGTTTTGCGTTTTTATTTTCATCTATTTCCGACAACGTTACGGCCACGCTAATATCACTGGCAGTGATTATGTCATTAAAACTTGAAGCCAAAAAGTTAGTTAAGTACGCCACGCTTATTGTATTTGCTGTAAACTCCGGTGGTGTATCACTTATCACGGGTGATGTAACCACACTTATGATTTTCCTTGATGGTAAAGTAACAATTAGCAATTTATTACTGTTAATTGTGCCTGCGTTACTAAGTGTATTATTACTCGCTACTTTGTTATCAATTGGCATGAATAAGCAGTTAGAGTTTAAAAAGACTAAATTCAAACGTATTGAAAAAACCGACATAACCATTGCGGTTATTTTCTTCACTACGGTTATTGCTACGCTTACATTGAGTGTTTTATACAGTGTACCGCCTCTGCTTACTTTTTTATTGGGTTTATCTATTATGTTTTTAGTCGCGCAATTTTTAATGCGCAAAAAAGATATCAACAAAGATATGATCGATTTTATACGCGACATAGAGTACGACACCTTATTGTTTTTCGTGGGTGTGTTACTGCTTGTTGGTGCATTAAAAGAAGTTGGGGTACTGAGCCAATTTACTAATTTGTATATGGTAATGGCGCCAGAGTACGCAAACTACTTAATGGGTATTTTATCCGCAGGTGTTGATAACGTGCCACTAACGGCAGCGTTATTAAAAGCCGACATTGTAATGAGTCAACAGCATTGGTTGTCGTTTACGTATGCAACCGGTGTGGGTGGTTCAATGCTGATCATTGGTTCGGCGGCTGGTATTATTGCTATGAGTAAGGTTAAAGAACTTACGTTTGCAAGTTACCTTCGTTTGTCGTTGTATTTGTTAGTGTGTTACACCTTTGGTTATGCTGGCTCTTACTTTATGGGTAGTTTTATTTGATTTTATAATAAAACGACTTGACAGCTAGACGTCTAAACGATAACTTTCAAAGCCGCACTCTTAGTGCGGTTTTGTTTTATTAGCCACAGGTTAATAATACATTCAGAAGAGGTGCGATACTTAGGTACTTAATGTGAGGCAACGACAGCCTGCGACCATTAAGGAGGGAAGTACTCGCCGAGGAAAATAATGGGTCGTTACCATTGTTTTTCGGTTTATGGGGCTGAATCCTCAAAACTGTCACCAATTTAGGTGGAGAGCTTCTGGCAGTAGATTTTTCTTATCTTTATTTCCTGCCAAGTTCTTCTTGTTTTATTGCGGTTTGGATGCCGCGAAAGGAGACGAAATGACTACCCAATCAGTGCCACAAAGTTCACAGTGCACAAAATCAGATTACATTGTTGCCAAATTTGGTGGCACCAGCGTTGCTAACTTTGAGGCCATGAGCCGTTGTAGCGAAATTATCGTAAACGATAAAAATGTACGTATTGTTGCAGTAAGCGCAAGTGCCGGAGTGACTAATCATTTAGTGGAGCTTTGCAAAGCGGGTATTGAAGCCGCTAAGCGCCAACAGCATATTGATGGTGTCCTTGCGATTCAGCAGGCTATTTTAAATGATCTGTCGTTAGATGAGGATTTAGCCATTGGGTTTAATCAAACGCTAGATGCATTTCAAACGTTGGCGGCACAAACACTCAATACTGAGCAGCAGTTCGATGAGCTACTTAGCTTTGGCGAGCGTTTATCGTCGTACTTATTTACCCAAGTACTAAGATTAAAGGGTTTAAATGCCACTCGTTTTGATGTGCGCCAGGTGCTTAAAACCGATAGCCAATTTGGTAAAGCCACGCCTAATGTAGCCGCCACAGCGCTTGCAGCTAAAGAGCATTTAATTCCTTTACTAGAGAACAATGTAGTTGTTACTCAAGGCTTTATTGGCAGCGATGAAAACAATGTAACCACCACACTAGGTCGCGGTGGCTCTGATTACAGTGCCGCCTTGTTAGCTGAAGCAATTAACGCTAAAAGTGTGCATATTTGGACTGACGTAGTGGGTATTTTTAGCACCGATCCTCGTTTGTGTGTAAAAGCCACTCCTATTGCGCGTTTAAGTTTTGATGAAGCAGCAGAAATGGCGACCTTTGGCGCTAAAGTATTGCATCCGGCGACTATTTTACCTGCTAGTCGCAGCCATATTAATGTGTTTGTTGGCTCAAGCACAGAGCCAGAACTTGGCGGTACGTGGATTGAACGTGAAAAATCGCAACTACCTGGTATTCGTGCGGTAACACAACGTAAAAATCAAATATTATTAACCCTTAAAAGCCCAGAAATGTTATTAGCCAGTGGCTTTTTAGCACGTATCTTTACTATTTTAAGTGAATGTAATATTTCGGTGGACTTGGTTACCACCTCTGAAATTAGTGTAGCAATTACCCTTGATAATGCGCCTAATGCATCACGCCCAGAGCTAGATCAAGAGTGCTTAGATAAACTCGCTGAATTTTGCCATGTATCGGTTGAAAACAATTTAACGCTGGTAGCGTTAATTGGCTCTGAAATTGTTTTGCGCCAACATGAAATGAATTTAATGAAAGTATTAAGTGACTTTAATATTCGACTCATTTGCCATGGTGCAAGTAAACATAACTTGTGCTTTTTAGTTGAGCAAAGCGAGTCTGATGCAGTGGTTCAAGCTATTCATAGTCGATTACTAGAAAGTGATTGCGCTGCGTAAATCGTTAATAGTTATTATTGAGCACCGCCAGTCGGTGCTTTTTTTTGCCACAACGCTAATATCAAACATGTCGTTATGTGCTCCAACTACGGTATTGCTACAAGCTGTAAGCTGAGTGTTATTAAGTTCGTTAAACACATTAGGGCTTAATAATTGAGCAATGGGGCGGCTGGTGGCTTTAGCCAGCGCTTCTTTTAATGTCCAAATCCTAAAAAAATAATGTGCTTGAGTTGTTATGTTATCTGTATTGGTTATTAAACTCACTTCGGCTGGGTGGTAAAAGTGTTTAGCGAGTTTATTAAAAGGGCGCTTTAAACTAATTTTTTCAATATCAAAGCCAAATTGAGTTGATGCTACATTTAACGCTGCACCTACAAAACCATGAGAATGAGAAATACAGCAACTGATCACGCCTGTTGTATTTTTAATATGTAATTCTAATTTACTGTTATCGGGGTTAAATTCAGAACTAATATCACACAGCTTTAATGATGCATAAGAAGAACAAGCGGTTTTTACTAGGTATTTAAGCACTAAACGTGTGGCTAAATATTCTTGTTTAGCCTGTGGATTTTTACGCCGATTAATAACATTGAGCTCAAAAGGGCTTAAATAGTGGGGTAAATCAAATTCACTCACATTAAGGGTGGTCGCGTTAAGCAACGCAATGCAATGGCTGTTATTTGCTAAAGCGGGCGTGATTTCTAGCTGGTTTTCAAAGTAAGTTACACTCATCATTGCTCGTTATAAATGACGACCGATTACATATTTATTACCCAAAGCTGGATAGTTTGTGAGCGGTTGTTAGTTGTTGTGAGCGCTAAGTACATTTTTATTACTCAGCCGCTCTTAAATATGGTTTAATTCGCATTCGTTAAAATAATAACAGATTTGTAGGTGTATGGCACAAGTGCGTGATGGTTTTCAAAGTCGACTTGGTTTTGTATTGGCAGCAGCCGGTGCAGCCGTAGGTTTAGGTAATATATGGGGTTTTCCTACACAGGCTGCTAACCATGGTGGCGGCGCATTTTTATTGGTGTACTTTATTGTTATTTTTTTGCTAGCGCTTCCCGCGTTATACACCGAGCTGTATTTAGGCTACAAAGCCCAAGCTAATCCGGTTAAAGCCTTAGGCCAAGCATGGCAAGACCATGCGCCTAAAGTAGGCGCTGCTGCAGGTTATATAGGCTTAGCTGGCGCAATTGTCATGTTAAGCTTTTATTCAATAGTGGCAGGTTGGATGCTTTCTTACGCCATAGAGCCTATAACCACCTTTTTAGGTATGCAGAGCTTGAGTGAGTTTTTACATAGCGACTCTATGCTACGTAATTTTATATTTACGCCGCTAATGCTTATTTTAACCGCCAGCATTATTTTAAAAGGTGTTAAATCAGGAATTGAAACCTGGTCGCGCCGTTTAATGCCATTATTACTTGTTTTACTCGTTGGCCTAATTGCTTACATTGCTACCTTAGAGGGTGCCAGCGAAGGGTTTGCGGCCTATTTAGTGCCTGACTTTAGTAAAATACTCGACCCCGATTTAATTATTGCCGCAATGGGTCAAGCGTTTTTCTCATTATCACTGGGTGTGGGCTGTATGATGATTTATGGCTCTTATTTAAAGCCCGGCGCTAACTTACCAAAATTGACTGCAAGTGTTGCCTTACTCGACACCAGCGTGGCGTTTTTGGCGGGCTTATTAATAATTCCGGCTATTTATGTTGCCCAGTACAATGGCGTTGAAGTATTTAATAACGGTAAATTAATTGGTGAGGGACAACTTATTTTTGCCATATTACCTGAGCTATTTGGCACTATGGGTGAAATTGGTTTATTGGTTGGCTTACTATTTTTTGTATTGATGTCGATTGCTTCAGTTACCTCAACTATTTCGTCAACTGAGATCCCTGTGGCATTTTTGGTTGAAAACCACAGTGTAGATAGAACCAAAGCAACATGGGCCGTTAGCGCCATTGTATTTGTTTGTGCCAGTACTATTATTGTTAATTTTGATTGGCTATTTGGTTTAGTTATTATGGTATTTACTCAATACCAATTGCCGTTAATGGGGCTGTTTTACTTTATAACGGTAGGCTGGCTATGGCAACGTGGTAATAAACTGAACAAGGCAAGTAGTGGGCCGCACTTTTGGTTTGCACAATATATTCGCTTTGTGTGTCCTGTACTTATGACCTTAGTATTTGCAAATGTAGCGTTTGGTTAAAAACTTTTAAACGCGAATTTAAAAATGCCGTTTTAAAAAGCGAACTATTGGGAGTCACCCGAAAGTTCGCTTTTTACATTTTAAATGACTTGATATTACAATACTTGATTGGTTAGCGTTTGCCCTTGAGCAAGCTCGTTTGCATTTTGTAATGTTATATTAGCGATTTCGGTTAGAGCTTCTTGAGTAAAAAAGCCTTGATGTCCTGTTATTAACACATTTCTAAAACTCACTAAACGAGAGAATATATCGTCTTGATTTATTTCGTCACTGTGGTTTTTAAAAAACAGCTCTGATTCTTGTTCGTACACATCAAGCCCTAAATACCCCAGTTTTTGTGATTTAAGTGCTTTAATACAGGCTTGGCTGTTTACCAGCGCACCGCGAGAAGTATTAATAAGCATGACTCCGGTTTTCATTTTATTAAATGCGGCGTCATCGATTAAATGATGCGTGTGCTCGTTTAGCGGACAATGCAAAGAAATGATATCGCTTTGTGTAAGCAGGGTGTTTAAATCGGTAATAGTATAATTGCCTGGTTTTGCAAAAGGGTCGCACACTAAAACGTTAGCGCCAAAACCGGTTAAAATATTACACAATGCTTGGCCAATTTTACCGCAGCCAATAATACCCACCGTTTTATTATGCAAGTTAAAGCCAAGTAAGCCGTTCAAGTCAAAATTGTCTTCGCGTACTCGGTTATAAGCTTTGTGTGTTTTACGGCTGAGGGTAAGCATAAGGGCAACACAATGCTCCGCGACTGCCTCAGGGCTGTAAGCGGGTACGCGTAATACGCTGAGGTTATGCTGTTTGGCAACGGGCAAGTCAACGTTATTAAACCCCGCACAGCGTAATAAAATAGCGCTAACACCCAATATGGCAAGTTGCTCAATCACTGCTTTATCTACTGTATCGTTGACAAATACGCACACAGCGTCAAAGTTTTTAGCTAATATTGCCGTCTGCGCCGATAAACTTTGCTCAAAATAAGTAATAGTGATGTTAGAAAAGCCATTTAAACTTTGCTCAAAAAAAGGTCGCTCATATTTCTGAGCACTAAAAAAAGCAATATCCATTAACTAGCTCCAAGTAATCAATTATTTTATTACCATAAACTATTCTTACTATAGATGCTTCACTCTTGTTGTTTTAATTACGACAGGATTATTTTAATACAGCCGAACGGACTCCTAAACGAGCGGTCGTCGGTTTTATAACGGGCACTGATTCTAAGCAGCTTGTTATTACATTATGTAATGACTCCGGTTTAGTTCGCGGTGCATAGCGAGCAACCAGCTGCCCTTGTGCATTAACTAAAAACTTAGTGAAGTTCCATTTTATTGCTCGGTTTTGTGCAATACCTCGTGTATGAGACTTTAAATAACTAAACAGTGGATGCGTATCTGGGCCATTTACCATGACCTTATTAAACACCTCAAAATTAATTAAAAAATGTTTTTGATAATAGTCTTTAATGGCCATTCCCTCTAATGGCTCATTTTTATCAAATTGATTACACGGAAAGGCTAAAATAGTAAACCCATCGTTTTTGTATTGTTGATATAGCTTTTCAAGCGCGCATAATTGCACAGAAAAATGACATTTACTGGCGGTATTAACAATAAGAAGCGTTTTTCCTTTTAGCTGACTCAAAGAAAAATCATCGTTATTACAAAGTGGTGCGTTAAATTGATAAATACTATCCATAGATTACCTACCTAATTTCCGTATGAGGGAAATTTTAAAAGACTTTCATTCGCTTTTTTAGCGGCCGATTGACATAATCGAGCTTATGTTTCTAAGTTATCAGTTAAATAGGTCATTTTTATGTCAGTAAAAATTGCATTTATAGGTTTAGGCGTAATGGGTTACCCAATGGCAGGGCATCTAGCAAAAGCGGGGCACAGCGTATGTGTTTATAACCGCACAGCAGCTAAAGCACAAAAATGGGTTGAAGATTTTAACGGCCGTTTTGCACCTACCCCGCGTGAAGCTGCAAGTGGTGCCGATATGGTATTTATGTGTGTTGGCAATGACGACGATTTACGGTCAGTGGTATACGGCGATGATGGCGTTTTAGCTGGTATGGACAAAAACACGATTTTAATCGATCACACAACTACTTCTGCTGAGGTAGCGCGTGAAGTTGCGGCAAAAGCGGCTTTACAGCATATCGACTTTATTGATGCGCCAGTATCGGGCGGTCAAGCAGGTGCTGAAAACGGGGTATTAACCGTAATGGCGGGTGGCAACGAAGCGGTATTTGCTAAAGCACAGCCTATCATGGCGGCATTTAGCCGTTTTAGTCAGCTTTTAGGCGAAGTGGGCTCAGGGCAATTATGTAAAATGGTTAATCAAATTTGTATTGCTGGTGTGGTACAAGGCTTAGCTGAGGGCTTACATTTTGCTAAACAAGCAGGGCTTGATGGCGAAAAAGTAATAGAAACCATTTCTAAAGGCGCAGCTGGTTCGTGGCAAATGGAAAACCGCTACAAAACAATGTGGGCAGGCGAGTACGAGTTTGGTTTTGCTGTAGATTGGATGCGTAAAGATTTAGGCATTGCCCTTGATGAAGCTAAAAATAATGGTGCAACGCTGCCAATGACTGCAACGGTTGATCAATATTACGCTGATGTACAGGCTCTTGGCGGCGGCAGATACGATACCTCAAGTTTACTAGCGCGTATTGAAGCACTGCATAAAAAGTAATGTAATTGGTAAAAGTAAACTGTTCACAAAGAGGCTAAGAGGCGCTGCGCTTTTAGAGAAAGTGATACACATAAAAATAACTATAGGTTTTATGTGTTTCTCATTTATGCCTCATTCGCTTCTCTTTGTGGGACTTACTTTCGCTTAACTAACTATATACAAAAAACGCGACACTTTATTGCTAAAGTGTCGCGTTTTTCATGGGTTATATACACTAAAGCAAATTACATGCTTTGCGCGTAGTTATACAGCGCTTTTAAAATTGTAAGATTTTTTTCGCTGTCATCATGCTCATGCGCTAGGTTTTCAAGGGTGATCATAAAATCTTGTGCGCTGATTGATGGCTGATCTTCGCCATGCATTAACTTGCTTTGGCAATATTGACGCCATTGATCAAGCTCTTGTTGGTTTAGCGTTTGTGGCCAGTTACGGGCTCGGTATCTAAACAACAAAGTATTAAATTTAGGATCTTCAAATTCAAGCTTTAAACTTGCCAAGTCTTCAGGTTTTGCATCACGAATAATCGCAAATTTGGCTTTATCAGCGTGGCTAGTAAACCCATCATATAATAAGTAATCCACGTTCGTGGTGGCGCTGTAATCGCCTTGCTCATTAAATACCTCAGTGACTTTATCACGTAGCTCGGTATTGGCTTTTAAAATGGCTAAATTAGTCAAGCATTGCTCTCGGTCAATACCCAAGCGAGCAGCGTTTTCAGGCAGTAGTGTTTTAGCTGGTGCTAAAATAGGGCACTTGTTTAAATGCACCAGCTTTAAACCTACGGGTAAATCACCCTCTGCTAAATCTATACGTTTGGTGTATAAACGCTTGCGTAGCTCTTCTACATTTAAATCAAGTAATACTTGTGGGTTTTGGGTTAAATCAAAACAAATAACCGCGTTTTTATTCACTGGATGAAAGCTCATAGGTGCCACCCAGGTAGTACAGCCTTGGGTTGCTGGAATACGTGACGAGGTATGCACTAATGGGGTCATGTTAAACACGTCCACCAATTCAGCAAGGGCTTTTTTATTGCGCAAACTAAAAAAGAAGTGATACAGCTTAGGCTGCTTTTCTTTTATTAATTTAGCCAGTGCAATAGTAGCCGTTACATCACTAAGTGCATCGTGCGCAGCGGCATGTTCAATACCATTAGCGACGGTTAAATGCTCAAGCTTAAAGCTAGGGCTGCCATCTTCTTTTAATGGCCACTCAATGCCTTCAGGGCGCAGTGCATAGCAGGCACGTACTAGATCTATAATATCCCAACGGCTGTTATTGTTTTTATATTCACGTTCGTACGGGTCGTAAAAGTTACGATAAAAGCTATATCGGCTTACTTCGTCATCAAAGCGAATACTGTTATAACCAGCCACACAGGTATTGGGTACGCTAAATTCTGCATGAATTTTAGCAATAAATTCAGCCTCAACTAAGCCTTTTTGCATCGCCACTTGTGGGGTAATACCGGTAATTAAACACGCCTCAGGATGCGGTAAATAATCCGCTTGTGGCTTACAGTACTCAATAAGCGGCTCGCCAATAATATTTAAATCAAGATCGGTCCGTACACCGGCAAATTGACTCGGCTTATCTTTTTGTGGGCTTGCTCCCCAGGTTTCGTAGTCGTGCCAGTAGATTGTTGCTTGTTCGTTATAGTTCATGCTTGACCACCTTTGTCATTTTAAATTCTTTTAAAACATATGTATGTGGTGGTTTTTGTTTGCTTTTGTTCATATTTATTAAGCTTTATATTTCCTTGTTTAACTAACCAATGTGTACACTATTGTGTATATATTCTTTAGGTGTGTACATTATGTCATTGTCAGATACAAAACTCAGAAGTCTTTTAAATAAACCCTTTGATAGTATTAGGGTCTTTAAAGATCGTGACTCTATGAGTGTAAGGGTATCACCTAAAGGTAAGATTGTCTTTCAGTACAGGTATAGGATTGAAGGTAAACAGAGGCGTTATGATATGGGTGTTTACCCTGCATTGTCTTTGAGCGATGCCAGAAAGCTTGTGCCAACGCTTAGGGATATTGAAGTGGCATTAGGCGAACAAGCGATTGCAAAGCAAAGAGCTGAGTCTGAAAAGCTAAAAATTAAAGAGTAAATTGATGCAGAACGAATAAAAGCGAATGCGATTATTTCTGCCCAGCAACGTGTAGCTGTTAAAGCGGAGCTTGCAAAAGAACAAGAAGAAATTTTAAAACAGCAACGCTTAGAAGCATTAGGTATGGACGTTTTAGCTGAAGCACGTTTACGCGCAAAATCAGCAGCGCTTGATCCTAAGTATGTATTTGATGAAACACTTAAAGCAGAAGTTAAAATTCAAACGGCTTTATTTAATAGCTTAGGTAACAGCCGACTAGTGCCTGAAATTGTTATAGGTGCAGGGCAGGGTGAGCAAAATAATGGTTCTGAATTTATGCGCTTACTGGCGGCCGACGCGGCATTGAGCCTTAAGAAGCGTTTAGAAAAAGAGAAAAAATAAACGTTAAAAATCATTATAAAGCCCTAGCTTTAATGGCTAGGGCTTTTTTTGTGGTATTGCTTTGTAAGTGGTGAGTTTAAAACTTAGGACACAAAGCGTGGCTAAAGCCTTTTTCGGTTAGCAAAAAAGTGGCGCTGGGCGTTGAAAAAATATATTCCTCATGAATAAGAAACGCAATTGTGCCTTTAATTTCTTTACTTTGTTTATCTGATGCATCGCTAATTACTTGCTCAGGATCTAAATGGGTTGGGCTTGGGAAATTATTATAAAGATGCTTAAAAATTAACGTAGCAATTGTGTTAAAGGTATCGTTATTTTTCATTTTTGGAGAGTCCTTAATTTATATATGTAGCAACAAACTGGCTGTTTTAAATAATAACACATTAAAAATAGGTACATGATCATACTACTATTTTTTTAAGCTTTAATTTTGCAAGCTGCTGCTTTCATTTATTAAAATGATGATTAATTGTTATGCTTATCCCGCTAAAAAGCAGTGTGTGTTGCTGGTGTGTTGCGCAAAATCATAAAGTGTAATTGAAGAGTTGTAAAAATACGTTATCATTGTAAAACAACATGTAAAATCAAGCAGGTACTTAGCTCACGCTGACCAAGTTCGAGTTAATAATATCAACAAGGCAAGCAAGGACAAATTATGACACCTATGAAACCTTTAGCACTAGCAGTGGCTATGGTTGTTTTTTCACATCCGGCACATGCAGATACAGATCTTGATAAAGTTAAGCAGCAATTAAGCAGCTTACAAAAACAAGTGGAAATGCTGCAAAAGCAACTTGCAAAAGCAGAGCAAAAAAGTGAAAAGACAATCGAGCGCACTATTGAACAGAAAGAAGATATAGCTGAAGTTAAAGTAGCTAAACATGAACACAAGCCTCAGGGAATTAAAATTGGCGGTGCTGTTCGAACCAACTATAGCCACACCTCGTATGATGACGACAATAAAAATCGCGGCGGCGATTTTGACTTTGATATTTTTCGCTTAAATTTCTCAGGCGATGTGGGTGATGTAAAACTAAACGCTGAAATTCGTTTTTTTGATTACATGACAGCTGTTAAATACGCCTATGCTGCTTACGATTTTGCTGATGATTGGCAAGTTCAAGCAGGTATTACTCAGGTTCCTTTTGGTAACTGGCCTTACAATTCACATAACTACTTTTTCAGCACTAACTATTACGTTGGCCTTGAAGACGACCACGATTTAGGGGTGTTATTTAAGCGTAAAATTGCCGATAACTGGCAGCTTGATTTAGGTTTTTTCAAAAATGATGAATTAGGTGGTGTTGATGGTTATGTAGATAACCGCAGCGACCGCTATTCATACGACATTGTTGGCTTTAGAGATGCTGGTGATGGTGTTTACGCTGAGCCGACCAATCCAATTGGTGAATATAATACGTTCTCAGGTCGTTACGGCTACCACATAGAGCATGAGGGTGGTAAAACTGAAATTGGTGTGTCAGCGCTTGCTGGTGGCTTGCATGATGGTGTTGACCGCGCAGGTGATTATAACGCATGGGCGCTTCACTTAAACAGTAATATGGGCCCTTGGAACTTGCAATTACAACATGGCGAATACAACTACGATATTGATAACGTAAACCGTATTGCTGTAGGCGCTTACTCGTTTTACGATAGCATGGCAGCGGAAGCAACTATGTCGAGTGCAAACGTAGCATACAGTGTGCCGGTGCAATGGGGCGCAGTAACAAACTTACAGTTTTATAATGACTACAGCGCTATTTACGACAAATCAGACAACAGCAAAGATACCTGGATGAACGTAACCGGTTTCTCGGTCGCTGCAGGTGGTTTATTTACATACTTTGACTTAGTTCATGGTAAAAACATGCCGTTTGTTGGTGGCTCATTAGCGGGCGATAGCAGCGAAACTGAACGCCGCTTCAACATTAATATTGGCTATTACTTCTAATAAGCTAGTATTCAAAGCACACGTCTATATACTGGGCGTGTGCTGCTTTGGTTTTAAAAATTATTTTTACCCTACCAATTTCAGCACCTACAAATTGATAAATCTCTAATCAACTTCTAGTATAAAAGTTCAAATGGAATTAAATAAATAATCCATATAGCTTAGCTGGAGGCTAGACATCGATGTTTGTCGTTAATGAGCAGGTATTATCTGATGTAAACAAAAACTTTATTATTCCCCCAAAACCGCAAATTTTAGATGATCTTGATAGATTAGCACATCAAAATGAGCCGTCTTTAATGGCTGCTGCAGATATAGTTGCTAAAGATGTGGCCATATCGTCTGCTATTTTAAAAATTGTTAATTCACCCGCTTACGGCTTAGTGCGAAGCGTTGCTGACATAAAACAAGCCATCATGTTTTTAGGTTGGAATGGTATAGAAGCACTTATTCCTGCGCTTAAATTAAAGCAAATGTTTTTACAAAAAACATGTTGTAGTAGTTTAGAGCGTTTTTGGGATAACGCGTCTGAAATTGCTAATGTAAACATGATTGTTGGGCAGCGAGTAAAAAATAAAATCCCAGTTGAATGCTTATACACTCTCGGTTTATTTCATGATTGCGGCATAGTTCCGATGGCGATTAAATATGACGACTACGTCAATGTGCTGCATGGTTCAAATAGAAGCAGTAAAGAAAGTTTAATTGATATTGAAGATCGTGTTTATGGCGCTAATCATGCCATTATCGGCTATTACTTAGCATCGAGTTGGCATTTACCAAGAGATATTTGCCAGCTTATTCTACGCCATCATGATTTAAGTTTACTTGAGGACACATCCGATCCTAATCAACAGCTCTGTTTTTGTGTGTTAAAGCTCTCTGAAAGCATAGTAAATAGTATTTTACGTGATGAAAAAATTAAAGATTGGGAGCGCCTTGAACCGTTTATACTTAAAAAGTTAAATATGTCTGAAGATGAATATATTGATTTACAAGAAGAAGTTATTGATTACTTAAATCAGTAAATAATCATGCCGGGTTTGCAGCCTAGTTAATCGAGCGGTTATTTGTCGCTTTTATTAAAACGAATATGCTCAGTTTAATTAGACTAAAGTCTATAGGTTAGTTTTTTTCACTTATTGGTTTGTTTTTAATCGTTTGTCGAGATTAAGTAAACACTCTAAAGTTTAGTTGTCGGCAACAAGCACGACTAACCAAATAGGAAACTAATCATGAAACGCTCACTTATCAAAACCATCGCTCTTGGCTCTTTATTAACTTGCTCAGCTGCTGTAATGGCTGATCAAAGTGACTACAAGTTAATGGTTATTGAAGAGGCTGCAACAGCCCCACAAAAATTCGAAGTTGCATTTAACAGTTGCGCATTAAATGTAAAATCAAAAAACTACAGCCAAGCTGAAGAAATTTGTTCAAAAGCAATTACATTATTACAGCAAAGTACAGGCCCACGTTTTAAAGTACGTGAGCTGACTTCATTTGCTTTAAGTAACCGCGGTGTTGGCCGTTTAATGGCTAAAAACGAAACCGCAGCATTATCTGACTTTTACGAAGCACAGCAAATATCAGGTAACGAGTTAGTGTCGCACAACTTAACACGTGCTAAGCAAGATCTTGCTTTATAACATCTATTAGTGATTAAAAAAGCCCATGCTAATTTAGTTAGCATGGGCTTTTGCATTTATGTAGTTGGCTTATTTCATGTCTGTAAATTATTGTCGATTAAAAGTTGAGTCAATTTTTTTAATCCTTTACCTTTGTTGGTTATTTTCCATGCAAGGTATAAGTCTTGAATAGGACGTGGTTCAATGAGCTCCACAACATGAAGTTTTTTAGCTTTAATATGTTCAGCAATAAGGTTTACTGGTAAATAACCAATCCCGATTCCCGATAAAATAGCGGTAATTTTTTGTTTTACGGAGCTTACATAAAAACGTTGACTACCTTCGATTAAATTAGCTGACCACGGAATACTTTGTTTTGCAGAGTCATGAACTATCACTGTGGTGTATTGACCAAGATCACTAGGCTTGATGGGTTTTCGCTCTTTTGCTAAAGGGTGGGTTGGGTGAACCACAAGTACATTTTGAATATCCGTTATTTTCACTGCCCTGATCCCTTTTTGAGCAGGCGCGGGGGCGGGTGCACCAATCACTAAGTCAACATTGTCTTCTATTAACGCCTCCCATGTACCGCTCATTACCTCTTCTTTTACATCAATTTCAATGCTTTTATGTTCAATTAAAAATTGTTGCAAAGCAGCAAAAACATTAGTTACGTCAATAATTGAGTCACAAGCAATCCGTATTCTAGGCTCCCAGCCATTAGCTATGGTTTGTGTTTGCTCCGATAAATTATTTATAGCATTGAGCACTTTACGCCCCTCGCTCAGTAAATGTTTACCTGCAGGGGTTAAAACTGCTCGCCGACCTTGGCGCTGAAATAAAGTTACATTTAATTGCTCTTCAAGTTTATTAACAATATACGACAGGGCTGATGGCACTTTATTAAGTTGTTCTGCAGCGGCTGCATAACTGCCACGATGCTCAATGGCGTCTAATACCAGTAAAGCTTCTATGCTAATAGGGGGTGTATTCATCATCATACCAAATATTAACTGTTCAAAATATTTGAACATATAAAGCAAATAATAGGAGTTATTTAATTTTAATTCAACTTATACAATAGCTGCATAATCATCAGAAACAATGCAGGTAAACATTATGACGATTAAAAATATCACAGCTGCTATCACAAAAACTGAACAGTCTTTTGCAACACTCCCATTAAGACTTATTGCAGGATTAGTGTTTAGTGCTCATGGGGCACAAAAACTGTTTGCGTGGTTTGGTGGCTATGGCTTGGAAGGCACAGGGCAATGGATGGAGTCGATTGGCTTAGCACCGGGCTATTTAATGGCATTAATGGCGGGTGGCGCTGAATTTTTTGGTGGATTACTACTCATCGTTGGTTTGCTGGTGCGTCCTGCGAGTTTTGTACTGGCTATCACTATGGTGGTTGCTATTTTTACCGTACATATAGATAACGGCTTATTTATGAGCAACAACGGTTACGAGTTTGGTTTATCGTTGTTGGCAATTACCTTGGCCTTATTTATTCAAGGGGCTGGAAAGCTATCCCTTGATGGAAAAATTTATCACAAATTAAACCAATAAGCTGATCACATAACTGATTGAACTTTAAGCTGCCAATCTGCGTAAGGTTGGCACATTCTACATACTTAGGAGACGGACATGGGATTACTTGTTAACGGTGAATGGGTCGATAAATGGTACGACACCGAAAAAAGCGACGGTAAATTTGTACGCCAAGACAGCCGTTTTAGGGATACTATTTCATCAGCGCCACAAAGCAAATTTACCCCTGAGGTGGGGCGTTATCATTTATATGTATCGCTGGCGTGCCCATGGGCGCACAGAACGATTATTTTTCGTAAATTAAAGCAGCTCGAAGACATTATTTCTATGAGTATTGTTGAAGCTCCCATGATGGAAAACGGCTGGGAATTTGGCGAGCAGGGCGATCCACTTTATAACTTAGATTACGCCTATCAATTGTATTTAAAAGCCGATCCTAGTTATGAAGGGCGGGTTACTGTGCCGATTTTATGGGATAAAAAAACGCAAACTATTGTAAATAATGAATCAATAGAGATCATTCGTATGCTTAATAGTGCGTTTAATGAGCTCACTGGCAATACTGATGATTATTATCCAGAGCCACTTCGTGAAGAAATCGAAGCCGTGAATAACCGTGTCTATAACACCATCAATAACGGCGTATATAAAGCCGGTTTTGCTACTACACAAGAAGCTTACAACGAGGCTTACACCGCACTATTTGATAGTTTAGACTGGCTAGAAGCGCGTTTAGCTAAGCAGCGCTATCTCGTTGGTGATGTTATTACAGAAGCTGATTGGCGTTTATTTACAACCCTCATTCGCTTTGATGCGGTGTATCACGGGCATTTTAAGTGTAACCGTCAAAAATTAAGCGAGTTTCACCATATTAGCAATTACGTTAACGAGCTGTACCAAGTACCGGGTGTTAAAGAAACCGTCGATTTAGAGTACACAAAGGTGCATTACTATGTAAGCCACTTAACGATTAATCCAACACAAATAGTACCGCTGGGTGCAAAGCATCATTTTGATGCTCCACACGACCGTGAACGTCCATATTAATTAATGTTTATTCTTTTTGAGGAAAGACCATGATCAATCATTATCCAAAGAACAGTTTAGGCAGTGCCGATCACGGTTGGCTTAAATCTAAACATCATTTTAGTTTTGCACATTACTATAATCCAGCTCGTATGGGCTTTGGTACATTACGCGTTGTTAATGATGATTGGGTTGCACCTGAAATGGGATTTGGAGCGCATCCACACAAAAATATGGAAATTATTAGTTTCATACGCAGTGGTGCCATTACTCATCAAGATAGTATGGGTAATAAAGGTATAACCGAGCAAGGAGAAGTGCAGGTAATGAGTGCAGGCACAGGCATTGTGCATTCTGAGTATAATCGTACCAATAAGCCTCTTACTTTTTATCAAATTTGGATTCAAAGTAATAAACAAGATGTGCCGCCGCGTTGGGAAAGTAAAAAATTTCCGACCGACGTAGCTAACGAGCTTACGCTTTTAGTATCGGGTTATGCAGAAGATGCGGGTAACACCTTATTTATCAATCAACAAACACGCATTTATGGTGGAAAGCTTGCAAAAGGTACCACCATCACTCAGCGTATTGATCATCAAGCTTATGTACTTGCATCTGATGGTGTATTTACTGTAGATGACAAAAACAGTGTAATTACCATGAACAAAGGGGATGGTGCTGAGGTCACTCATGCTGATTTTATCACGCTAACTGCAACAACAGAGTGTGAAATAATTATTATTGATACACTAGCCTAGGCTATTCGGCTTAGTTGGGTTTATCTTAATGGCGCAGTAAACGCTGCGCCATTGTTTTACAAACTTACAACACTATACCTTAAAGCTATCTACTTGCGATTTCATTTGTTTGACTGTTTTTAAAAGAATCTGATGACGCTTTTACATTGTTATTTAATCGTTGGATCATTGTATCTATTTCATCGGTGCTTTGTTGTGTACGGGTAGCCAACGTTCTAACCTTATCAGCGACAACGGCAAACCTTCGGCCTTGCTCACCAGCTCTGGCAGCCTCAATCGCGGCATTTAACGCTAATAAGTTAGTTTGTGAAGCGGTCTTTGACTTGTTCAGCGTTTTCTAAAAACTCTGCTTTATTGGTCTCATTATCGTCTGTGGCACTGAGTAGATTTTCCAGTGGGTATATGTCTCTGTCAGCATTTAAAATAACGGTAACGGCTTCAAAAAAGGTTTCGGTTTGCCTTTTCATCGCGTTGTCTTGTATGTAAGTAATTGATGCAATTGATACAAGTAAACCTGCAAGGATCAGTGCTAAAAAAGCAATAGGTAAAATACTTTGGTTCTAATTGAGTTAATTCGCATGTTTCAATCCTTGTTAAATCACTGTATGTAGAGTAAATATTAGTCACAGTAGGAAGTTATGCCAAGGAAATAGATAAATTGATTGGTTGTTTTTTGTTCTACTTTAACGCGTTGAAAATTTTACCGCCAGATTTATTATCCTTACAGCGCGTATTACCTTAAAATAGCGTTAATTGGTTCATTTTTATAAAGGAATTCTGCTGTTAATGAATTCTATTTTCCCCAGCGTATTTGGCCGCCTGTTTACCCCACACCTCGCTGTTGATATTAATCAACAAGGTTTAGTCATTAACAACAAAAAGCTCACAGATACACTGAATTGGTGCGATTTAACCTCGCCTATTTGTTATGAATATGGGGTGCTTGGACAAACACTACGTTTTTCAACACAGTCTGGGCAGTATCGAGTGTGGATGAGGGCTTATGGCAGTCACCGAATACTTAAAGCCAAGACGGATCAGCTATGGGTCACTAATAATATTGAACCATTAAATGAGCTGCTAGAAAATATTAACCAATTTGCACATCATCAATTTTTGCGTCAATCCTATGTGGCAGATATAAAACAGCGCGTTAAACAACAATACAACCGCTGGTTACCTTGGATAAAAAAGAGTGAGGCATTGGCAGTCGTTAGCACGCAAATAAAACTACTCGAACAATATAGTCAGTGGAGCGATTCATTAACTCGCTTTTTACAGCATAAATACACACAGACACAGTTGCAGCGTTATGCTGGTTTTTTCGATAACGTTGAAGCAAACCCACTTACTGAAAAGCAAAGACGGGCATGTATTATCGATGACGATAATAACCTCGTATTAGCCGGAGCCGGCACAGGTAAAACCAGTGTAATGGTGGCGCGAGCGGGCTATTTAGTTAACAGTGAGCAAGCGAATTACGATGATATTTTATTACTCGCCTATGGTAAGCAAGCTGCCAGTGAAATGGACGAACGTATTAAAACTAAGCTGAAAACACAGGCTATAAAAACCGCCACTTTTCACAGCTTAGGTTTAACAATTATTGGTGAGGTTGAGAGAAAAACGCCTAAAATATCTAAACTTGCTGAAAACGAAACAGCTAAAATAAAATGGGTTGAAAGGTGTTTTGAATCGCTTGCTAATGCTAAGCCACAGTATGCTAAAGCATTGGTAAACTATATAAATAACAATCTTAATGACGTTAAAAGTGGGTTTGAATTAAGCACTGCAAAGCCTAATCATATAGCGCTTCTAAAAGAGATAAAAGCTGGCGGTTATTTAACCAAATTAGCGACATTATTTAGTCAATTAATTAGCGTGTATAAAACAGCAAATATAACGCTTGAGAACGATTCAAAGCAGATACAGCAGGCTTGGAAATTATTAAAGCCATTATTAGCCAACTATAACCATTATTTAGATACTCAAGGTGAAATAGACTTTGACGATATGATCCTCAAAGCCCTCGATTATGTTAATACAGGAAAGTTTATATCACCTTGGCGTTATATCATGGTTGATGAATTTCAAGATATATCGCCTACGCGTGCGGCGTTGGTTAAAGCGCTGCGCGATAGTAAGCCTAGAAGCTCATTGTTTGTAGTAGGCGATGACTGGCAAGCTATTTACCGTTTTAGTGGTGCTGATATGCGCCTTACCACAGAATTTGCCGTACATTTTGGTTTTACCACACAAACCATATTGGATGTTACGTTTCGTTTTAATAATAAAATTAGTGAGGTTGCTTCATGTTTTATCATGAAAAACCCTGCCCAGTTAGCTAAGCAAATTAACTCGTTATCACAAGTGACAGAGCCCGCTATTAGCGTATTAAAAACAGCGAATGTTGTCTCAAGCAAAAATACAAAAATAGCTGAGCTAAATAATGGGGCACTTGCCCATTTACTCGACACTATCAACAAAAATAAGCCCGCTGTTGTGTATTTACTGGCACGCTATCGCTTTCAGTTACCTACTAAAGCCGATATTAACGCCTTGCAGCACACCTTTGCTTCATTACAAATTGAGTGTGATACCTTTCATGGTTCAAAGGGTAAAGAAGCCGATTATGTAGTTATATTAGGTATGCATGGCGGGCAATTTGGATTTCCAAGCACTAAGCCATCGCCTGCAATGTTAGAAGCTCTCTTACCCGCTAAAGATTTGTATGCCCATAGCGAAGAGCGACGCTTATTTTATGTGGCGCTCACTCGTGCTAAACACAAGGTGTTTATCATAAGTGATGACAACAACCGCAGCTGTTTTGTTGACGAGCTCATAAACGAGCATCACATTGAGCTAAAAGAGTTAAAAAACATAAGCAGTACAGTGTTAGCGCAGGTAAAAACCGCTTAGTGGCAAACGAATAAGCTTAAGCGGTTTATCGCGTTAGTTAACCTGCAACAGGAGTGTTACCTGTGGGTATTTTTTTCATACTTTTTATGAGCATATAAATACAGGTGGTAATTAAACAACCACCTAAATAAATAAGCACACCATGGCTTGCATCAGATAAATGTGTTGCCAACAACGGGCCTAATACAGAGCCGACACTGTAGCTGAGCAGCATTATTTCAGTTGCTGACACTATTTTTGCCATAGGTAATGAGTCGCACGCTAAAGTAATTGCAATCGGATAAAGTGCAAAACTACACGCACCTAATACAAAGTAACTTACAACTAATCCGCCAAAGCTATGTGCGTTTAATATTCCCATTACGCTGGCAGCACCAACAAAACAAAAAATAGCCATAAGTAAGCTTTTTATAATACGTGTTGATAAATAACTCACTAAAGGTTGCACCAGCATACCACCTAAAATAATCACCGCCATAAGTAAGCCGGTATATTGGGCTTGATCAGTTTTCGCGGCTATATAAACTGGTAATAACCCGTAAATAGGGCCTAGTAATAATCCCGATACTAAACAGCCTAAAATAGCAGGGCGGCTTAGAGTTTTTAACTCTTTAAGTGGCAGCTTTTGTAATTGCTGAGCATTAGGTTGGCCTGTGGTAATTAATAATGGAGCTAAAATAGCCAACGCCAAAAGGGCTACGACAAATAAATACGGTACGGCACCTTCAGTGCCAAGCGGTGTGATTGCTAATTGCCCCACAGCGCTGCCACCATATAAAGAGGTCATATATAAACCTAAGCGTTTAGCTCGCGCCTTAGGTGTATTTGCCATTAACAACCACGACTCAACCACGACAAATACTCCCGCAACAGCAATACCAGCAATAAAGCGAGCAGTTAACCACATAGTGGCTGTAGGGGAAATGATCTGTGCAATAACACTGATGATCAGCAACATTAAAAATGCGATAAATGCCATACGGTGGCCAATTTTTACTACTACACGCTCAATACACAGCGCGCCAATAAGTAAACCAAAATAAAAGACGCTGGCAAGCCAAGGCGCAAGATCAATACTTAACTTAAAAGCACTCAGTGATAACGGGATCAGGCTCATTAAAAAGCCCGAAGCAATAGCAAAAAAAGATAAACCAATAACAGGGGCTAAAGGATTATTTGATTTACTATTAGCGGCAAGTTCCACCATTAGATTATTCCGATAAAAAGGGTTTAAATAATTGCTGATTTAGGTGTGATAGTGGCGCGATTATTTGAAGCAGATTAATTTGGCTGCGAATTTATGCTGCTTTTTATACCAAGTAAAGTGTTTTTTAATTGCTCAATCAAAATAATTTTTAAAATGTTTTTTTACGTAAACTAATCGCTTAATTGCAATCTGATTGTAGAAATAAGTTAGCGTTTTTGTTTTATATTTGTTGAGTTTTTAAAAAGGGTAATAACTTAATAATGGCGGGGCATAGTTAAAAAATAAAAGCCATGTTGGGCTTATTGGTGTTTATTTTAGTGCATGGCAAGCGCAAGCTTATGGTACAAACCAATACCAACAATCACATTAAACGGAAACGTTACCCCTAAAGAGCTCAGCATAGCTAGGCCAATATCAGCCTTGGGAACGGCTGCTTTAATCGCCGCAGGGGCTGCAATATAGGACGCACTAGCCACTAAACTACCGAGTATCATCACCGAGCCTAATTCTAATTTTAATAGTGTGCCTACAGTTACGCCGATAGTACCTAAAAATAGCGGAGTGACAATAGCAAATGCAGCGAGTCTCCAATGCTGCCAAGGAAATGGGCGCAGAGTTTGCGCAGCCACTAAACCCATTTCAAGTAAAAATAACGCCAGTACTACTTTAAAACTACTGGTTAAAAGACTGGTTACTTGGCTGCCTTGCTGTGTGCCATACATCATTCCGATGATCACACCGCCTACCAATAAAATCACGCTTTTGTTAGTGAGTGTTTCGTGCCAAAGCGCTTTGAGCGACAGTGTATTACTTTGGCTATGTTGTTGGTCGAGTTTACGATATAGCATTAAACCGACAATAATGGCAGGTAATTCGAGCATCACTAAATACAGTGTAACCTCAGCACCTACCTCTAATTTAGCCGACTCTGCATAAGCCAATGCAACTGCAAAGGTACCTGCACTTACCGAGCCATAATGCGCGGCAATACTGGCGCTATTGGCCACACTGAGTCTAACAATATATTTTAAAATAGGGTAAAGAGTGAGGGGAATAAGGCCACCGAGTAACATAACCGAGGCCATTTCAGGAAGAAGCTGCCAGCTTAAGTTTCCATGCAGCACCATGCCACCTTTTAACCCTATGGTGAGCATTAACAATAGACTTAGTGTGTCATAAGTGGCTTTAGGTATCGCTAAATCAGAACGTAAAATCCCCGCCACTAATCCTAAAATAAAAAACATTACGACGATATCAGGCACACTGTTCTCCTTTTTGTTATTAGTTACTCAATTTGTTAAACGGCGCTATTGTAAACCTATCTTTGTATAGTAAATAATAAAATGAATGATAGTATCTTATAGATAAAAATCTATGAGGTGAGTAATGAACATAAGGCAACTATCATTTAGGCTACTCGAAGTCTTTATGAGTGTAGTTAAAACCGGCTCCATTAGCGAAACTGCTCGGCAATTGCATTTAACTCAGCCTACCGTTTCTTTGCAAATTAAGCGCTTACAAGAAGCCGTTAATGAGCCTTTAATTGTTATGCAACAGCAAAAATTACAGGTTACCGAGGTTGGCTTACAATTATTTAGAACTTGTGAGCAAGTGTTTGGCCACTTTGATGATTACCAAGACTATTTAGCCGAGCTTAAAGGCGGGGAGCGCGGGCGCTGTAAAATTGCCATGGTAAACACTGCACAATATATTTTGCCTAAGTTACTTGGGCCTTACAGTAATGCCCATCCTCATGTAGAGCTGCCATTAGAAATTGGCAACCGCTCTGCAGTATTAGCGCGTTTTGAACGTGGAGAAGACGACATTTATGTGTTTAGCCACCCACCATCACTTGAACATGCCCAAGCTGCGCGTTTTTTACATAACCCCTTGGTCTTTATTGTGCCGCTTGATCATCCGCTTGCCGATGTAAAAGCATTAACATTAGCTGATTTAATGCCATATCGATTTTTATTAAGAGAGCCAGGCTCTGCTACGCGTATGCTTTTTGAAAGCGAATTACAAAGCCGTGGTTTAGTCCTTAGCGATAGCGTGCAAATGGCCAGTAACGAAGCCATACGAGTTGCTGTTTCCTCGGGAATGGGGGTTGCGGTGCTTTCCCATCATGTATTACCAAAAGGTGATAACAGTTTTAAAGTGCTCAATGTAACCGACACCTGCTTAGCCAGCCATTGGTATTTTGTAGTTCGCACAGACAGGCATATTTCTCATGCTGCGCGCAGCTTTTTAAAATTTGCCCAGCTGAATTTAGAGCAATATCTCGATAAGCAATGGGTGCGTAATGAGCTAAATGGGCTTAATTTAAAATAAAGAGTTAAAGCGAAGCGAATAACAAATATAAGTTGGTATTAAAGTTGCTGTAGTTATTCCATACACGTATCTAAGTGAAAATAGTTAAAGATAGATATTTAACGCAAAAATGGATTTGAGCTGATGACATCAATAACCTTTAAAAATCAATATAATACTTATGTTAGTACAATAAATAAACCGGCAAAAGCTAACGAAGTAGTGGCAACTTCTGGCCCTGTGGCAACAGCTAAAACCAGTGATAGCGAACAAACACAAATCGCAAGCACTAAGCCACAAGAAAAAAGCTTTTTAGAAAATGCGCAAGAGGCGCTTATTTATCAACGATTAGGGGTTGATAAAGAAACAATTGCTGAGTTAAAAGCAGCAATCGATGCATTGGCAGAAAAACTTCAAGAGCAAGGTGCTGATATAGACACCATTAAAGAGCAGCTTGCAGAGTTACAAAAAATGCTAGAGCAAGAATACGAAAAAGGCACTGATCGAATGGTCATGCAACCTACGCATGAAAAAGGCAAGCTTGTAACCGCGTTAGCTTAGATAACGACACGTTGCAAGCTCATTTACTTCTGATTTTAAATAGATTTTAAGAATTATGCACAAAGAGGGCGAAGAGACGCTGCGCTTTTAGAGCAGTGATCTAAAGCATACTTTTTATGGCTTCTCATTTTCTCCTCATTCAATTCTCTCAGCTCATACTGTTTTTTATGATCAATTTACAAAGAGGGCGAAGAGACGCTGCGATTTTAGAGTAAGCGGCTGAAATAAATTTATCTTTTCCTGCTCATTTACTCCTCATTCGCTTCTCTGTGTTCAAATAGGGTTTAGTGAATTATGCACAAAGAGGGCGAAGAGGCGTTGCGCTTTTAGAGGGGTGATCTAAACCATACTTTTTATGGCTTCTCATTTTATCCTCATTCATTTCTATCAGTTTAAATTATTTTTAAGTGATTAATACACAAAGAGAGCGAAGAGACGCTGCGCTTTTAGAGCAGTGATCTAAACCATAACTTTCATCTGCAACCAAAAAACCAAGCTTGGGCATATAAAAAGTATCAACATGCCTACACTAAGCAAGTTGCCTTTAAAGAGATTAAAGTCATCAAAAATTCTCTGCCACTTATATTTAAATAAATACCTACCCACAAAAATATCTAAACTAAGCATTATTATTAGCCACATTAAGCCTAATTTAAAACAATCTAGGTAATTTGTAGGGGCAACCCATGGCAGGGCTAACCAAGCTATAGCAAAAATAATGGCGATGCCTGAGAGTAAACTAAGTGTTTTAGCGCGTCGTTGCCCATATAATCGATGCAGAACTCGCACCCGAATGTTGCCATTAATTATCTCGCCTAAAGCAAGTAATAAGCCTATGGCTAGGGCTTTTAATAACATGATGATTTCCTTATATTACAAAGGCCAACAGTTAAACATTTATTTCAAATAGTTTACATCAATACCCAATTAGAGAGCCATTGGTTAGCCTTTTAATTTATAACCATCGGTATTTGTTGTTATTGTGCGCACTTTTTTATAAGGTGAACTTTGCTTATAAAAATAACAACGGGATCAACCGATGAAAACTCTACAACAACAACTTGGCCAGTATGGCTTGTATCATCGTTCAAAGCGTAACGTATTAACTCACTTTTTTGGTATTCCACTGATTGTATTTGCGGCATTGTGCTTACTAGCGCGTGTTGAAATTCCTCTAGGGAGTTTTAATGTCGATGGGGCGCAGCTTTTTGTCCTTGCCAGTGTGGTTTACTATTTTATGCTTAGCTTTTCGCTAGGTTTAATCATGGGCATCATTTTTACTTTATTGTTAGTGGCAGCGCAGCCTATCGCCGCAATGCCCTTTACATTTTGGCTGACGATTGGTGTGGGTGTGTTTGTATTTGGCTGGGTGTTACAGTTTATTGGTCATTATTTTGAAGGCAAAAAGCCCGCCTTTGTTGATGATTTAGTGGGTTTAATTATTGGCCCTTTGTATGTCACCGCAGAGCTGTTATTTTTAATGGGTTTTTATAAAAATTTAGAACAGCAAGTTAATGAAATAGCGGGCCCAACTAAAGCATAATCAGTCAAAGACTATAAGGTAAACCATGGATTATAATAATAAAACAGTGTGGATCACCGGTGCATCATCAGGTATTGGTGAAGAGCTTGCAAAACAATTTGCAGAGCAAGGTGCGAAGGTTATTTTATCAGCGCGTAACGTTGATAAACTCAACGAGCTAAAAGAACAGTTAAAAGGGCAAGGGCATCGGGTAATACCGCTTGATTTATCAAAGCCCGAAACTGTACTGCAGGATGTATCAGCGCAAATAGATAGCTTAGGCCCAATTGATATTTTAATAAATAATGGTGGCGTATCACAGCGTAGTTTATTTTTAGAAAATGACTTTAAAGTGTACCGCCAACTCATGGAAGTAAATTACTTTGGTTTAATTGCACTCACTAAAGCAGTGCTACCTTCAATGGTGGCGCGAAAAAGTGGTTCTGTAGTGGCTATTAGTAGCGTGGCAGGCAAAGTGGGCTCTAAGTTTAGAACGGGTTATTCAGGCAGTAAATACGCTGTAGTAGGCTTTATGGATTGCTTACGCGCCGAAGTTGCGAAGCACAATATACATTGCTTAACTATTTGCCCTGGCTCAATTAAAACAGCGATTGCCCATAATTCATTGAACGGGCAAGGAGAGGCACAAAACAAACCTGAGCCTTCAATAGAAAATGGTATGAATGTAAATGTAGCCGCATCGAAAATGCTCACCGCAATCTATAATAAAAAAGACGAAGTTGTAATAGGCCAAGGGTTAAGCGGTTGGGCACCGTTTATAAAACGGTTTTTCCCTAGTTTATTTAATCACTTAACCGCCAAGGTAGAATATAAATAGCCAGAGAATTAGTGGACTGTTAGCAAAAATTTAAGTGAAATTTGTGCTGACAGTGTACTTCTATTTTTTAAATAATGGAGACGTTAAAGTTAATGATGCATAGTGTTAAGCTAAGAGTATCTTTATCTGTAACTTTCCTTTTAGATAACAATTCGCTACGAGGCTTTTACTGCTGACTCTTTTGATTTATTGAAGATCACAATAGAAAATATAACTTCTGTTATGCCGCCAACAAAAGCACCAATGACGAAGTTAGCATTTAATAATATACAAACTACTCCCGCTAGCATAAGCACAGCACCTAAAAGCCAATAAACTTTTGCACCATATAAAGTATTAAAAATTAAATAACGCACACCCATTGCCAACAGCATTATTGGATAAAACCATTGCAGATGCAGCTTAGAAACATAGAAGGCGAGGAAAAAACCAACAAATAAAATAACGGTACTTTCTAAAGCAAGTTTGCCTAATGGGTTTGTGGAGTCATGTTGTCCAGGGCGCTTAAGTACTTTTGATAGCAACATAGCCAGCGGGTGTATAAACATACCACCAATAAACAGGGTAAGCATACTCGCTTTAGTTGAATACAGTACTGCAATTAAACCAGCAAAACACCAAACTAACCCAGAAATAACAACACCTGTTGCGCCACCAAAATAGGCGAGATCCATGTCTTTTTGTGCTTGCTTAAATTCCATAAATACCCTGTGACCTAAAAGTGGATATCCCTCAAACAGAGGAAAGTAATTATTGGTTAATAATTCCACTAATTAACTTTAATGTAAACAAATGATTATGCGAGAAATAAATGACTTTTGAGTGTCGTAACAATAGGGCTGTAATAATGTGATGGGGGAAATACAAACCCCGCACTGTTAATGCGGGGGATAAGTTTAAACTTATTTAGTTTAATGTTACTTGGCCTTTTTTGCTTCGAGCGCTTCTATTTCATTCCAAATTTTTTCAGCCTCGTCAGTTAACATCGCATAGCTTTTAATATCGCCTTTTCTTTGCGCTTGCATGCCTTGTTCTAATTTTGCGTCGTATTCTTTACGTAATTTTTTGATTGGATCTGGCTTTAAAAATGAAAACATCAACACCCTCGTTGTTTATTAGCTAGTTACAGTAACAATACGCAGTGAAGGCGCAAAAAGTTTGCTGTTACTGTAATTAGCTTATTAAAAGATTATTGTGGATCAAGGCGCATAATGCCTTGGCCGTCCAATCCTAAGTAAATAGTGCCATCATCACTTTGTGCTAGACTGCGAATACGACCAATGCCTTCCAGTAATTTACTTTGTTTAACGACATTGCCATCTGCTATTTCAAGTACGCTAATAAACGCGTATTTCATTGAAGCGAGTAAAAATTTTCCTTTAAGCTCAGGATACTTGTCACCTTTTACGAGCAGCATGTCTGAAGGAGCAATAGAGGGTGTCCATTGTAATGTGGGCGCTTGCATGCCTGATTTTTCGGTTAAATCGGTAAACGAGGTGCCACTGTAGTTAATACCATAGCTTACCACTGGCCAGCCGTAGTTAGTTTTAGGCTTAATCATATTAAGCTCATCGCCGCCACGGGGGCCGTGTTCGTGTGCCCAAAATACATTATTTTCACCATCGAACCACATGCCTTGTGGGTTACGATGCCCGTAAGACCAAATCGCTGATTTTGCGTCTTTTTGGTTTACAAATGGGTTGTCGGTTGGAATTTTACCATCGTCGTGTAAACGATAAATTTTACCGCCATCGCGGCTTAAATCTTGTGGGTTAATATCTCGCGAGCCGCGATCGCCAATCGAAAAATACACATAATTTTGGTTATCAAACACAATGCGGCTGCCGTAGTGCTGGCCTTTTTTAGAATTATGCTCGCCTTTGTATAATTGTTGTGGCTCGCGTAATTGGCTGTGATCGTTACTTAATTTTACGCGCATAAGTGCGGTGTTACTGCCAGCACCGTCACCTTCACTGCTTGAGTAAGTGATATACAGCCATTGATTATTAGCAAAATCAGGATGCAGCTCTAAATCAAGTAGGCCGCCTTGGCCGTTGGCATCAATTTTAGGTAGCCCAGAAATTTTAGTTAAGCTGGTGGTATTTTTACGCAATAAATATAAGGTGCCATTGCGCTCGGTTATTAATAAATCACCGTTTGGTAGAGCCTCAATAGCCCAGGGAATAGAAACCCCTTGGGCAACAGTGACCGGTTTTACATTAAGCGCTAATTTATCCAGTTCTTTAAAATCAACTGCATGAGCACTAAGGCTGGTAAGCGCCGAAAGTGCCAATGCAAAACTGGCTGTGGCGAGTGTAGAAAATTTTTTACGCGTTGTTACTTTGTTCATAATGGCTTCCAAAATTAACTAAATTTTAACTACCTTAGCACGCTATTAATCACAGTGTTAAGTATTTGGGATGTATGAAATTACACGCTATTTAACCGCTTTAATGTTGGTTTTTAGCTTAATGAGCTCTCAGGTGTTTAACTAACTTTACGGGTATAGGAATTAAATACCGCTTTAAAAAAATTGAATAATTACTCTATTAGGGTTGAAATTTAAAAATTCGAGCGTACACTTGTGCGCTGAAAGTTGAGCTTACACGTGTAGGCTCAAATATTTAAAGCCCAGCACATGTGTTTGCGTGAATTCGCTTAACACAAAGTGATGGGTAGTCGATTTAAGTAGAGAATTAATAACCATGCTAACTTCGGTATTAGACCAATTTTCAAAATGGTTTTTACACCATCAAAGCTTTGCCGCTTACATAGAGCCTTTAATACAGGTCGTTAAACCTGCATGGCGAGCCGGCTTTTTTCGTGCGCAAATTGTTGATGTACACGCGTTGAGTGGTCAGTTTTTAAGTGTAACGCTTAAACCCAATAAACAGTGGCGTGCCCACATTGCGGGCCAGCATATTAGTTTAACGCTTGAGCTCAACGGGCGTTTGCTTACCCGTGTATTTACGCTTGCTTGCAGCCCCGCGCAATACAAAGCAACCGGATTGCTGCGAGTTTTAATTAAAACCAATGAGCAAGGACGTTTTACAGCTCAGTTGCAAAGCACATTAAAGGCGCCGTCGTGGTGTAATATTTCTGCGCCAAGTGGCGACTTTGTATTTAAAAGCTGGCATAAAGCCAGCACCTTTGTTGCTGGTGGCTCGGGTATTACACCTATGCTGGCAATGCTTAGCCAGCAATTAGCAAATACTCAGCACACCATCAAATTACTGTATTTTGCAAAAGCTAATGAGCATCAATGCGTTGAAGAACTTGCCACATTAGCAGAGCGTTATGCGCATTTTTCTTACTTGTTACTCACTCGCGATATGAGCCCGCAATTAACTACGCATATAAACATCGATGACAATCCTGATATTTACTGCTGTGGGCCAGCAGCGTTTATGCAAAAAATTGCACATTTTGCAAACCAGCATCATTTAACCTATTACCAAGAAGCCTTTAGCCTTGCATTGCCAAGCTTAAATGATGACAGTCAATTTACTGTAAAAATTAATAATGATCACCACGACGTAGCAGCGAATGAGGTGTTGTTAACTCAGTTTGAGGCAAAAAAACTACCTGTGCAGCGAGGGTGTGGCATTGGTATTTGTCATCAATGCCAGTGCATTAAAAAAACGGGCGTGGTGCGCAATTTAAAAACCGGTGAGTTATCAGATAACGGCGAGCAGTTAATTAAACTGTGTGTTAGCCAAGCGGTCAGTGATTTGGAGTTACAGCTATGACAACCATAAATTATCAACAATTAGCCGAAGATTTAGATGGCATAAAAATGTCGACGCTTGCCAAAGTAGGGCAAAAGGATGCTAATTATATACGCTCTATTGTCCGCAAGCAGCGACTGTGCGAAATAGGTGGGCGCATTTTATTAATGCTTGGTTTTATTCAGCCCTTACTTTGGGTGGCGGGTGTGTTATTACTGGCTTTGGCTAAAATTCTCGACAACATGGAAATTGGCCACAATGTAATGCATGGTCAATACGATTGGATGAACGACAAACAGCTTAACTCTAAAACATACGAGTGGGATATAGCCTGCGACGGCCAAAGTTGGAACCGAGTACACAATTTTGAGCACCATACTTACACTAATATTATTGGCAAAGACCGCGATTTTGGTTATGGCTTATTAAGATTAAGTAATGATTTTAAATGGCGTTTAAAAAATACTTGGCAGTTTATTACCTATTTAAATTTAAGTGTGCTATTTCAGTGGGGCGTGTCGTACCATGAGCTGGCGGGTGAGCGTGTGTTTATAGGTAAAAAGAAGCCAAACCGCAAAGGGGCTGTAGCGCATAGTACGTTAAAAAAACGCTTTTTTAGTAAAGGGGCGCGCCAATTAATTAAAGACTATGTGCTGTTTCCACTTTTAGCGGGGCCTCTTTTTTTATGGGTGCTAAGCGGTAACTTATTAGCGAACCTAATTCGTAATTTATGGACATCAACCATTATTTTTTGTGGCCATTTTACCGAGCAAACGCATACCTTTTACGAGCAAGATTGTGAAAACGAAAGTCAAGGTCAGTGGTATTATCGCCAAGCGCTTGGGTCGTCAAACATTAAAGGGGCGCGTTGGTTTCATATTTTAACGGGGCATTTAAGTTTTCAAATTGAACACCATTTATTTCCAGACTTGCCATCGTCACGCTACCAAGAAATAGCACCACAAGTGCAAGCTGCTTTAGAAAAGCAGGGCATTGCATACAACACCGGCGGTTTTTTTCACCAATATACCTCTGTGTTAAAACGTATATTTCGTTATTCATTTAAATAGAGGTTAATAAAATAGCCGCTACTATAATGTATGCATTAAATAATCGGCTAATCTTAAATTGTTAGCTGATTATTGCATTAAAGAGTTAGCAAGTGCTTTTTTGATTAAATAATCATCAGTACATGCAAAAAATTCGTCTAATTAATTTAAAAACACCCTGTTTTGCTATGGTTAAATAGTAGCGGGTTGTCATACAATGGAGAAAAATAGACCACACAAGAGAGAATAAAAATGGCCGCATTTGGTACTGTGTTTATGCCGCAGATGATTCAAGCTAAGTTTTCTGACAATCAGTGGGGCGAAAGCTCAATTGTTCCTTGCGATAAGCTTGAGTTGCATGCAGGTGCACACGTTCTTCATTATTCAAGTACATGTTTTGAAGGTTTAAAAGCCTTTCGCCATGAAGATGGTTCGGTAAATATTTTTAGAATGGATGCAAACATTGCACGTATGCAGCAAAGTTCTGAATTATTAAGTTTACCAGCGGTTGATGGCGAGATGCTAAAAACAATGATCATCGATATTGTTCGTGAATACGCCGATGAAACGCCGCTTCCTCCTGGTTCTATGTATATTCGCCCAACGCACATTGGTACTGAAGCTGCCATTGGCAAAGCGGCTGCGCCTTCAATGAGTTCACTGCTTTACACTTTATTATCGCCAGTGGGTGACTACTTTTCAGGTGGCGCTACCGCGTTACGTGTTTTATTAGAAGAAGACGGCATGCGCTGTGCCCCGCATATGGGTATGATCAAAAGTGGTGGTAACTACGCCAGTGCATTAGGGCCAATTTCAGCAGCGCGCACTAAATACAAAGCGGATCAAATTTTATTTTGCCCAGGTGGCGATGTGCAAGAAACCGGCGCGGCCAACTTTATATTAATTGATGGCAACGAAATAATTACTAAAGCACTCGATAGCACCTTTTTACATGGTGTTACTCGTAATAGTATTTTAACCATTGCGAAAGATTTAGGAATGACGGTAAGCGAGCGTAACTTTACCGTAACTGAGCTTTTAGAGCGTGCAGCAAAACCAGGTACTGAAGCAGCACTGTCAGGCACTGCAGCAGTATTAACCCCAGTAGGTACGTTTATCCATAACGATAAAGAATACAAAGTGGGTAATGGTGAACCAGGACCAACAACAGCACGTTTACGCCAAGCATTGAACGATATTCAATGGGGTAAAAGTGAAGATACACACGGTTGGTTAACTAAAATCTAATCGGGTTCTAGGGTCTGTTGACCTTTGCGGATTAAAATTTGTTCAAACTAGGGGCGGTTTAATCGCGGCGCGAGGTTTGTAACCTAGTGGGCTAAGTAAAAACCAAGCAAAGCTTCCGCGTCCTGCTCACGCCCCTTACCTACATCCATGTAGGCAACAAAGAGTAAATCGTCCCTAGGCAGAACCCTTCGGGCAGCGCCTGTTTGGCATTGATGCTGCGTTATCGCCTATTTATGGGGAATAACCACACCACATAGGCTCTGCCTTGCCTAAATACCAAACAGACTGCTGCAAATTTGACCTTGAAAGATCAACAGACCCTAATCTATTAAAAAAGCCACACTATTTAGTGTGGCTTTTTGGTTTAAGCTGCAGCTTAAAATTTCATTTCAATTTTGCCGTACACATAACGGCCATTAAAGCCAAATGGCGAAAAGCCCGAATACGAGAACAAGCGAGAGAAGGTAGTTACATCGCTCACTAAATCACGAGTTGGATCTGGGTATACATCAAACACATTATTAGCGCCTAAGCTCAGAGTAATGTTGTTATTAAGTGCATAAGCAACATCTAAGTCGGTGATCCACTTTGGCTTGAGCACTTCGTTACGCTCTGGAATTTCTGATGGGTCTTGTGTTTCACCATAGCGAGTGCTGCGAAGTGTGGTACGCCATTCGTTTAGTGTCCATGTAGCGCTTAGGTTGTATTTATTACGCGGGGTGCTTACTTCAAAACGGCGCAGTTCATTACCCGAGAACAAGTTATCTTGTTCAACACCTACGCTTTGTAGCTCAGCGGGTGGGTCAATAATATTAGTTACTTCGTTTTTGCCGTAGTTATAGCCTAAATTAAACGCTACATCGCCGTAGTTATCGGTCATTAGGTTGTAAGAGGCAACCACATCAACGCCACGGGTTTTGCTATCAATCGCGTTTAAGAAAAACCGCCCTTGGTTAGCCCCTGTACCCTCAAGTAAGCTTGCTACACCTGCGCCCGACAGGTTATTTGATAACACAATACGGTCATCAATTAATATTTGGTAGTAATCAACAGATAAGCTGAAATTAAAGTCGGTTGACCAGGTAAAACCTACCCCGTAGTTGGTGGCTTCTTCTGCATCTAAGCCCGGTGATCCCAATGCAACGGCTACATCACTGCTTGGGGCAAACGTACCTGTTTGTGTTGGAATACCATCAACAAATACGGTCGCCACTGAGGTAAAATATTGCTGTTGCAGAGAGGGCGCTCTAAAGCCGGTTGATACAGAGCCGCGTAATGCTAAATCTTCTGTTAGCGTATAACGGGTGGCAATTTTACCATTAAGGGTATCACCAAAGTCTGAATAATCTTCATAACGCGCTGCTACGGCAACGTTCCAGTTATCTGTAATAAACGCTTCTAAGTCAATGTAAAGGCTAACATTATGGCGGCTGTTATCACCCGCAGACTCAGGTGTGAAACCGGGGAATACTTGCGAACCTGCAGAGCCAAATGGGCCATTAACTGGGTCGGTTACTGCGCCACCAGGGCCAAAAGTGCCCTGTGCGTATGAGGCTTCTTCGCCTGCCTGAATTTCGTAGCCTTCACGACGATACTCAGCGCCCACTGCGACGTTGATTCCGCTAGCTAAAAACTCTGCATCAATCTCGCGGCTAAAATCAAGGTTAATAGTCAGCTGATCGTAGGTAAGTGTACCGGCATCAAAACTGGTTTGACTGCTAGGTCCATATGAGGTGTTTAAGCTATCAATAACACCAAAGTTAAAGGCATCTTGGCCGTATACAGCAGAAGCGTCGTAATTCCATTCATTAGCAAAACCTTTTACGCCAAGTGCTAACGAAAAATCGTCAATATCTGAGGTGATCACCGGTAAAAAGCCATCAGGATAAATATCTGTTACGTTACGGCTGTCTTGTGCGCGACGATAAAAACCTCCGCCTTCGCCTTCACGCTTGCTGTAAGAGCCAAACGAGTAGAGCTCGGCATCGTTAGTTAATTGATAACCGGCATTATAAAACAGCGCGAAGTCTTCAACGGTGCCATTGCCAAAGTTATGATTGTAACGATCCCATGTGAACTCACGCGGATCAAGAGAGCCATCAGGTAGGCGGGCGTAATTTTCGCGCTGGTCATAATCAGAGCGATTCGTTGAGCTACGGTCGCGATATTCAGTAGAAATACTTAAAAAGCCGTTATCACCTAATTCAAAACCCATATTACCTTGTAAGGTTAACGTTTGGCCGTCGGTAAGCGAGCGGTCGCTGCCTTCATTAAAGGCTAAGTTGCCATTGGCGTCTTCAGAAACGGATTCTAGTTGAGGCACACCCTGCATTTCGGTGATGTTTGCTCCATATACAGCACCTAGGCTGCCGCCACTGCTATTACTTTTAAGGACAATATTAATCACACCGGCAATGGCGTCTGAGCCATATTGCGCTGCGGCACCATCGCGCAATACTTCTATTCGCTCAATGGCATTGGCTGGAATAGCGTTTAAATCAACCGATGATGATCCACGACCGGTTGAACCGTTTAAATTAAGTAGTGCATTACTATGGCGACGTTTACCATTTACGAGCACTAAGGTGTGATCAGGTGCTAAGCCACGCAGTTGAGCGGGGCGCACATGGTCGCTGCCATCGGTGATTGATGGCTGAGGGAAATTAAAGCTTGGTAATAAAGTGCTCAGTAGTGCATTGGTTTCAGTTTGCCCTGAACTTTTTAGGGCATCACCGCTAATGATATCAATCGGAACTGGGCTGTCTTCAACTGTGCGGCCGAGTCGGCGAGAGCCAATTACACTAATTTGTTCAATATTTTCTTCTGCTTGTGTGTCTTGCTGTGCGGCATTTACCGACCACGAGCCAAGTAGTGCAGCGGCAACACTGAGTGTAATGGTTTTTTTTGCTGTAAATAGCTGTTTTAGTTGCATGATTAGTTTCCCTCATTCAATGCTCTACAGGTAATTCAATTATTAATGAACTAATTGAAATTTCTGTTGTCAAGGTAGACCATTTTTACAACCAAGGTCAATTGAATTACATTCAATCTACAATTTATTTACAGCGGCAGGTGGACTATTTGAGTAGCCTGTAGCGTAAGTCGCCATTTACCATTTAATTTTACCTGTGAGCATATCTTTAAACATTACCCAATCGCCCCATAAACTATACAACGGGTGCTTAAATGTAGCAGGGCGGTTTTTTTCAAAAAAGAAATGCCCAACCCACGCAAAGCCATAACCAATCACTGGTAATAACCATAACAACATAATTTGTGAGCTAAAAAACGCATAGCCTGTCAGTAACAGTACTAAACTACTGCCTATAAAATGCAATCTACGACAGGTTTGATTACGATGCTCTTTTAAGTAATAAGGGTAAAAGCGTTTAAAGCTGGAAAAGGATTGGGTTTCTGTCATTACTTAGCCTATTGGTGTTTAAACGTTGTTCATTAATGTATTTAAGCGTAACTAAGCGCAGGTTAACAGCGATAAATGACGTTTACCGCATCTTAATAGACAAAAGCAGGAAAAGTTAATAACTTAGAGTGATTATCAACAAGGGAATAAAATAACAATGCTAAAAAAAACACTGACCTGTGCGGTTGTAATCGCACTTGCGGGTTGTTCACAACCTGCAGAAAACACCTCTCAAAATGAAGTAAAAACAGCAATGAAAGCAGTTAACTCTCTAGATTACCCTGAAACTAAAAAAGGCACAGTGGTTGACACTTACTTTGGTGAAACCGTGGCTGATCCGTATCGCTGGTTAGAAGATGATATGAGTGATGAAACGGCTCAATGGGTTAAAACACAAAATAACCTAACCTTTTCATATTTAGAGCAAATACCGTACAGAGATACGTTAAAGCAGCGCCTTGAAAAGTTAATGAACTACGAAAAAATCAGCGCGCCGTTCACCGAAGGTGATTACACCTATTTTTACAAAAATGATGGCCTGCAAAATCAGTACGTTTTATACCGCAGTAAAGACGGGGGCGAGGCTGAGATTTTCTTAGATCCTAATACCTTTAGTGAAGATGGTACCACTTCAATGTCGGGCTTATCATTTTCAGAAGATGGCTCATTGTTAGCATACCAAATATCGGAAGGTGGCAGTGATTGGCGTAAAATCATTGTTATAGACACCGAGACCAAAGAGCAAGTAGAGCAAGCACTGGTTGATGTTAAATTTAGTGGCGTGAGTTGGTTGGCAAATGATGGTTTTTATTATTCAAGCTACGACAAACCAGAAGGCAGTGAGCTTTCTGCAAAAACTGATCAACATAAAGTGTACTACCATAAATTAGGCCAAGCCCAAAGCGAGGATACGCTAGTATTTGGCGATACCGCTGAGCAAAAGCACCGTTATGTAGGCGCTAAAGCGACCAAAGATGGCCGTTATTTGTTTATTAGTGCTAGCGTATCGACCTCAGGCAATAAGTTATTTATTAAAGATTTAACTAAGCCAGATAGCGAGTTTGTTACCGTAGTGGGTAATACCGACTCTGATACCAGTGTGATTGATAACGAAGGCAGCAAGCTATTTTTGGTTACTAACTTAAATGCTCCGAATAAAAAAGTAGTGACGGTTGATGCAAGCAACCCGCAACCTGAAAACTGGCAAGACTTTATTCCAGAAACCGAAAACGTACTTAATGTAACCCTTGGCGGTAATACGTTTTTTGCCAACTACATGGTTGATGCTATTTCTAAAGTGAAACAGTACAACAAACAAGGCGAATTGATCCGCGAAATTAGTTTACCAGGCGTCGGTACGGCGAGTGGCTTTGGCGGTAAAAAAGAGCAAACTACGCTTTATTATTCATTTACTAACTACAAAACGCCAGGTACAACTTACAGTTTTGACGTACAAAGTGGTGAGTCTAAAGTATATCGTAAGTCAGGGATTGATTTTAATAGCGACAACTACACCTCTGAGCAAGTATTTTATACCTCTAAAGATGGCACTAAAGTACCGATGATTATCACTTATAAAAGTGATATTAAATTAGATGGCAGCAACCCAACTATTTTATATGGCTATGGTGGCTTTAATATAAGCTTAACACCTCGCTTTAGCTCTACAACAGCAGCTTGGCTTGAGCAAGGCGGCGTATACGCAGTTGCTAATATTCGTGGTGGTGGTGAATACGGTAAAGAGTGGCATAAAGCAGGTACACAATTGCAAAAGCAAAACGTATTTGACGACTTTATTGCTGCAGCTGAATACTTACAAGATAAAAAATACACCTCTAAAAAGCGCTTAGCACTGCGTGGTGGTTCAAACGGTGGCTTATTAGTGGGTGCTGTAATGACCCAGCGACCTGACTTGTTTCAAGTTGCGTTACCTGCGGTAGGCGTATTGGATATGCTTCGTTATCATACATTTACAGCTGGCGCTGGTTGGGCATACGATTACGGAACTAGCGACCAAAGTAAAGAAATGTTTGATTACTTAAAGGGCTACTCGCCAATTCATAATGTAAAAGCAGGGGTTGAATATCCGGCGACGATGATCACTACTGGCGATCATGATGACCGCGTTGTACCGTCGCATTCATTCAAATTTGCAGCTGAGCTTCAAGCGAATCAAGCAGGTACTAACCCTACACTTATTCGTATTGAAACCAATGCAGGCCATGGTGCAGGTACACCAACCAGTAAAATTATTGACCTTTATGCCGACATGTATGGTTTCACGCTTTACAACATGGGCATTAAATCACTGTAGTGTGATTTTTTTAAACTAACGAAAAGCCGAGTTACGTAAGTGACTCGGCTTTTTTATGTTGACTAACCTGAGTTCAAATTAGCTAACTTATTGTATGGGGGAGAACAACCGTTGATAGGTTTTATAAGCGTATTCGTCGCTCATACCGCTTAAATAGTCACAAATAATACGCATACCTTGATTGTGTTTTTCAGCTTCAAGGTACAGTGCCTGCGTGGTTTCGGGTAATAAGCGCAGCGGATCGCTGGCAAACGCAGTAAATAATTCTATGAGTAGGTTTTGCCCTTTAAATTCTATTTGCTGCATTTGTGGGTCGCGTATTAAACGCTGAAATACAAAGTGTTTGAGGATCTGTAGCACATTTTCGTATTGCTGATCTAATTTTGCTGTGTGCTTTAAAATAGGGCACTCAAATTCATTGTTTTGGGTATCTAAATGAATATGAATAATAAAGGTATTCACCAGTTCGCCTATGGCGTCTTTTCGCTCATGTTCATACTTTGAAAATAACCGCTTGGAGAGTGACTCCAGCAAAGTGTTTAACCAGTCATAGTCAAGAGCTTGTAAATGCGGCAATGCATGGGTTAGCCAATCGTCTAAACTAAGAACATCGGTAGCAATTGCATCTTCAAGATCGTGAACGGCATAAGCAATGTCATCAGCCAGTTCCATAATGGCACTGTCGAGTGATTTATAACGGGTTTTAGCGCGGTAAGCATCTGCGTGTTCTTGGCTAGATAATAACGCTTTATCACTTGCGCTAAGAGGCTCAATAATCCAATTAAATATCGCGGCATCGTCATTGTAAATACCTTTGGCTGGTCGCCAGTCATCGGCTTTTATAAACGCACGCTGTTTATTTTCTTGTGGGATGTTATGCCAAAGGTTATCAATAAAAGCTGGGTACTTAATAAATCCTAACAAGGTGCGTCTAGTTAAGTTCATGCCGTAGCCGTTACTATAGGGCTCTAGCTTTGCCACAATGCGCAGTGTTTGTGCGTTACCCTCAAAACCACCATGATCACGCATCATATAGTTAAGTGCAATTTCTCCGCCGTGCCCAAAGGGCGGATGGCCGATGTCGTGCGCTAAACATAAGGTTTCGAGTAATCCTGTTGATGGAAAATGTTCAAAACGAGGGTGCTGAGCTTTTAAGTGACGTAATATGCCCGTGCCTATTTGCGATACTTCTAAAGAATGGGTAAGACGTGTGCGATAAAAGTCATTTAAACCAATACCCATTATTTGGGTTTTAGCTTGAAGGCGCCTAAATGCAGCAGCATGAATGATTCGTGAGCGGTCGATTTGCCAAGGAGAGCGGTTATCGTTAGGGCGGTGCTTATATTGTTCAATTATTCTATTTTGCCACTGTTTATCCATGTCTCAACCTTTCAATTCGTTTTCGGTTTTAGCACTTAGTATATTATAAATTGTAAGCAATAGGTGTATGAATTTTATTCAGTTGTTCGGTATTCGCGTTTATAAAGTGGCTTAGGTATAATGAGCGTTCGTATGTATGTGACTACACCATACATAACTTAGAGTTTAATTTGAGATAATACATGTTAAAAACTATTTTTCAGTTGTTGTTAGCCGCCCTTGTTATTTGGGCGTTGACCCTTCCGTTTATTGATGCTGATGAACTAGTATCAGACGAGCAAACCAGCTCTAACGACATTAAAAAAGAGAAGAAAAAAGAAAAACCATTGCACAACGTTAAGTTGCCAAAGTTCTCAGAATTCACTGATGTGAAAGAGAAAAAACATGCGTTTTTTAACTTTATTAAGCCTCATGTAGAAGCCGAAAACAAAAAGATTTTACAGCAACGTGCAAACCTTGAAATTGCACGCATGATGATAGAACACGACGAGCCGTTAAGTAAAAAACAAGCGAGCGATATTAAAAAAATACTTAAATTATACCGCTTACCTGAAACCTTAGACACGCTTACACTAACTCAAGCACTGCGCCGAGTAGACATCATTCCTAAAGAACTTGCCTTAATGCAGGCAGCCAATGAGTCTGCATGGGGCACTTCACGTTTTGCACGAATCGGCTTAAACTTTTTTGGCCAATGGTGCTACAAAAAAGGCTGTGGCATGGTACCAAGAAGACGTAATAGTGAAGCCGAGCATGAAGTGGCTGCATTCAAATCGGTACGTGCAGCAGTAAGCTCTTATTTTAAAAATATTAATACCCACAATGCTTACAAAGAGCTACGTACTATCCGCGAAGACTTACGCGCACAACAAAAACCAATTTTAGCGACTAAATTAACGTATGGTTTAATGTCTTACTCTGAACGTGGTGAAGCGTACATTGAAGAGCTAAATACGATGATCAATCAAAATAGAGTGTACTTTGATGAATAAACCAGTATTAAAATTAGTGACTACTATAGCGACCTGCTTTCTAGCAATAGTGGCAAATAACACCTATGCCAAAGAGTTTGTTATGTCGTATGACGGTTTTTATGACCGTTTAAAAGTGGTTAACAAAGGTGATTTTCAATACGCCCGCGTAAACTTTTATATTAGCGATATTGGTACTAATGAGGTGTGTAGTATTAAAAGCGGCACTATTTTAACTGAAAAAAATGAGTACCCGCTTAATTACACCGACAAAGCGCAATTGTTATTACCGTATGATAAGCAGCTCGATACCGACAAAGCGGTGATTGTGGTTCAGCCTAAAAATCCGGTTCATGATTGTCAGTTAAAGCTTCAAATAGAGGCCAACGAGCTAGAAGGGCTAACCTTTTCAAAGCAATCATTATTAACCATTAATAATGAGCTTGAAGCGCTTTTAACAGATTTGTCGGGCTTTTTTGTTAGTAAACTAATGTGGTTTTTACTGCCTGAGCAAAAAGGGGTGGTTGTTACTTTTAACGCGCCTAAACAATTTGATGATGAGCGCATAACATGCAAAAAATCAGTGTGTTATTTTGAAGTAACAGACAACTGGCAGGACGACACCAAAGTATTGGCTGATATTAACGAGGTAGTTAAAGTAACACCTTGGATCAGTAAGTAATAAATTAATTGGTTTGATTATAAAGCGGGGTCAGGTTTGACCCCGCTTTTTTTATTGCTAAATTAAATAATGGCAGTGGGAGCTTTGGTTAATAAGCTTTTTTCATCATGAGTAACAACTTTGTTGCGACCCGTTTCTTTGGCAAGATAAAGGCGTTTATCAGCTTGTAATAGCAGCTCTTGCATATTTAAATCGCGAATAAGTGCGCTACTTACTCCGGCACTAACAGACATGCAATGCTATTACCATTAAAATAAAAGGGATATTGATCAATACTTTTGCATAGCTTTTGGGCTAACTGCCTTGCTTGAGTAAGATTTTTTTGGTTAAGGAAAATAGCAAACTCCTCTCCGCCAATTCGAGCGGTAATGCCTGCTTCAAAAAACAATTCGTTAATATGTTGTGCAATCCACTTTATTGCTTCGTCGCCAGTTTCATGACCATATCGGTCGTTCACTTGTTTAAAAAGATCGATATCGAGCATAATTAACGACACTCTGCTGTTAAGTGGTGCAGTGTGGGTTATTTTTTTACACAGGCGGAAAAAGCCTCGCCTGTTTAATAATTGTGTAAGCGGATCGTGATTCGCTAAGTTTATTAGTTTTGATTCTTCATTGGCAAAAGCAATAAACGGCAGAATTAATGCACTGGCTGTGGTTAAAAATAAATGCGAGACCAATAATAGTTGTAATCCCGCGGCTAAGTTCGCCTGACTAATTTGGCTAAAGTAGGGTAAAACAAGGAGTACAACTTGCAACAGCATTACTAGACTGTGTAGTGAAAAGCAGGCAATTAGTAGTCGTTGCTGTACTTTAGCAACACTGGGGGTTTTAATCATTAAATAAGCCGCGTAGCTAAATAGTACGGCAGTAATGATACTGGTAATAATTTGCCCAGCATCAATGAGATACACAGCAAGTAGCAATGTGCAACATATAGCACAGGCATAATATAAAGGCGTTAGCTTTACTGCAAGCACCGTACTTTGTGGTATTAACCCTAAAAGAAGCAGGAGTGGGGTTAAAATAATAAATAGGTAAGCAAAAAAGTAAGTTAAAAGTGGATAGTCAATCACTCCTCTCAAACCAATCAGGGCAATAGCGGTTATAAACGAGCAGCAGGCAGTAGCAAAAAATAAAAAGCTAGGTTGTTTTTTATATGAATACACTGAAAAAAAGAACACTGCAATAAACAAGTTAAGAATAAAACAGAGGCTAATTAATGTGGGTAAATGAAGCATGTTTTAGCTGCTCTTTTAGCTGAATAAGAAATAACGCTTAACTCATTATTAGGTAGTAACACTAAAATAGCAAGGGGGTAAAAAGTATTAACTTTATACTCCCTTGCTACAAACTTAACCCTTTAAGGTCAGTCGTTAAACTAAACTTTTTAATGCGGCATCGATTTCAGAAAAGTGAAAACGGTAATTATTTTCTAATGCTTTTTTAGGCACCACAAATTGGCCGGTTGTGAGTAGATCTGCCATTTCTCCCATTAGGACATTGAGCACAGCTGCAGGCATGGGCATAAAGGCAGGACGTGACAGTGCTTTACCCAATGATTGGCTAAATTGTTTATTGCTCACCGGATGCGGGGCAGTGGCATTTACAGCACCAGAGATACCTTGATTACGAATCAAAAATAAAATGAGCTGCACTATGTCATCAATGTGGATCCACGACATACCTTGCTCGCCATTGCCAATTGGCCCGCCTAAACAAAGCTTAAATGCAGGCAACATTTTTCCAAGTGCGCCGCCTTTTTTAGCCAGTACAATACCTGTGCGAAGTAAGCAAACACGGGTATCGTCAGACTCTGATTTTAATGCAGCGAGTTCCCAATCCTTACAAAGTTGGTGACTAAATTCATCGTGTGGTTCTGTGTTGTTTTCATCAACTTGTGTTTTACCTTGGCGACCATAATAGCCTATTGCACTGCCTGAAATAAAGGTATGTGGTGGTGTATGACACTGATTAATTGCATCACTTATGGCTTGGGTAATAATAATTCGGCTATCGCGTATTTTTGCTTTTTGTTTATCACTCCAGCGTTTATTAACGATAGGTTCGCCGGCTAAATTAATGACAATATCGACCGTATTAAAATCTACATCGTCTAAGCTGCTAACAGCATTTACTCTGTGGCCTAACAACACTTTAGCTTTGGTTGGGTTTCTGCTCAGTACCGTAATGTCGTGGTGGTGCAACAAGAAAGGGCAAAGGTGCCTACCAATCAAGCCCGTGGCGCCTGTAAAAAATATATGCATTGCAACTCCAAAATTATAAATAAAGCGGGATGTTTAAAATTTATACTCCCCAGCTCAACGATTTGCAAATTTATACGTACTAATCATTATTATGATCACCCATAAATATTTCATTCTATTGGGTTTTGCCTTACACTGAAGCCAAATAACAGCAATAGGATAAGAGTATTGGCAAGTTTAACTGGGGTAAATAAAAGCTTAATTATTTTTGCAGCGTTGGTCATTGTATTAGCGGGCATTAAAGCCGCAAGTGCTATTGTTATTCCGTTTATTTTGGCCGCATTCATCGCCATTATTTGTAGCCCACTCATTAATTTTTTTGCTCGCTACCGTATTCCAAAAGGCATAGCGGTGGTGCTTGTAGTGCTTATTATTATGGGCTTAGGTGTTAGCTTAGGCGGTTTAGTGGGGCAGTCGGTTAACGATTTTTCAAAGCAGTTACCTGAATACAAAGCACAGTTAAAAGAAGAATTTGTATGGCTGGTTGATATGGCCTCGCAATACAATATTTTAATTAATAAAGAACAAATTTTGTCTATGTTCGACCCCGGTAAAATGGTTGATGTTGCCACCAATATGCTAACCGGCTTAGGTAGCGTAATGGCCAATATGTTTTTAATTATTTTAACGGTTGTTTTTATGCTGTTTGAAGGGCCCATACTTGGCAAAAAGATACATTTAGCACTAGACGACCCCGACAGCAAAATTAAGCAAATTGACCGCTTTTTAGACTCTATTAACTCTTATTTGGCCATTAAAACCCTAGTAAGTTTAGCCACCGGTGTAATTGCTGGTTTTTACTTGTGGATACTCGATGTTGATTACTTTGTACTATGGGGCGTATTGGCATTTATGCTTAATTACATTCCTAACATTGGTTCAATTATTGCAGCTGTGCCTGCACTGTTACTGGCGCTTATTACGCAAGGCCCATTAGTGGCAGGGCTCGTCGGCGCGGGTTATTTAACCATTAATACCGTTATGGGTAATATTGTAGAGCCAAAATACATGGGTAAAGGCCTCGGGCTTTCTACCTTAGTGGTGTTTTTATCGTTAATATTTTGGGGCTGGTTATTAGGCTCTGTAGGTATGTTGTTATCGGTGCCGTTAACCATGATTGTAAAAATAGCGCTAGAAGCCAGTGATGAAGGGCGTTGGTTAGCTACCATGCTTGGCACAGGTGAAGAAACCGTCATTAAATCAGAAGACTAATACCTTACAAAGGCGTGCCTACATAGCACGCCTTTTAAAAACTCTAAGCATCTATTAAATTAGCTAAGGCTCTATTTACAGCGTTTATAGCCCCCTCTAAATAACCTGCCTCATGCTTTGCAAACTCACTTCCCACAAAATGCACTTGTAACTGTTTAAGCTGCTCGCTAAGCCCTGAAAAATTGAATTCTGGGTGCTGCGACATACCTATTTGGTCATCTTTGTTGGCAATAAATTCATCCTCAGCCCAATCCTTTATAATGCAGCTTTTCGCTGTATAGGCTTGCTCACCGTAAAAATAGCTGAGCTGTTCAAGGCAAGCCTGAGTTAATTGTTCTCTGGTCACTTTACTGCGCTGCAAGTAAGGCACGCCAATAAAGCCAAACAAAGCAGGGTGAGAATGCTCACTTGCTGAGGCATCATGAACTTCTACCAAAGGGCCTACTCGGCTAAAACATTGTCCCGATAAATTTCTATCTCGCCAAAAAGCGTGATCAAAAGTGGCAATAAACTTTGCTTGGCCTGCCATCCACGTAGGCACCGATGCTAAACGCTGTGCTAAACCATTATCAGCCCATAAATGCGGGGTTAAATGTTGACTGATCATCCTAGGGGGTAACGCTAATAATAACTGATCGCAAGTATAGTGTTGTGTACTCCCTTGGTGATTAGCGCTTATATGCCAGCCATCGGAGAGCTTTTTCACTTCGTTAACAGCGTGCTCTAATTTAACGGTGTTTGGCTCAAGCTGCTGATAAAGCGCGCTAATGAGCTCGTTCATACCGTTTTGAATTCTAAATAGCTGCATCTCACCTGCGCCTGCAATTTGCTGAGCAGGGGCAGTATGCGATGCTTGATTCAACACATCGCCTTGGGTGTATTGCTCAAAAACAGGGATGTTTAAATTAGTAACTAACTGTTGAATATTAAGCTGGTGCGGAAATATCCAGGTAGGGCCTAAATCGTGGCCAATGGTGTTGTTGGTCGGTAAATAATGAGACGCAATTCTGCCACCTAAACTGGCTTTGGCCTCTAATAATAAAAACGGAATATTTCGTTTTTTAAGGTTGTAAGCAGCATATAAGCCCGCTAAGCCACCACCAATAATAACCACAGGTTTACGCATTTTAAAATCACTTTAGCCAAGTCATTCTACTGATAGGTAGTTTGTGGTCTTTATGTGGTTTTGTCAAAACATTTTAATCAACAAATTCGAGATCGCTTAAAAAGTCGTATATTAACTACAGAGCAAATCAACTTAGATATATAAAAATCCAGATAATAAGCTGTTTAAGAAAGACAACCAACAGTGTTTATGTATCGCTTATTTCAAATACCTGATGTTTGCTTATGATTATTGAGCATTGCTGCTATCTTTATTTATTACCAGTTCAAATCGCAAATAATATAAACAAGAATAAGGGCAAAAAACTAAAATGACTCAAAATAATAAAATTAACTATATTGAAATTCCTGCACAAAATATTGCAGCTACTAAGGCCTTTTTTAGTGACGTGTTTGGCTGGTCATTTGTAGATTATGGCCCAGAATACTGTAGCTTTGCCGCACAAGGGGTTGATGGTGGTTTCTTTAAATCTGACTTGGTTGTTGCTACTAAAAACGGAAGCCCGTTAATTGTGTTATACAGTAATGACCTTGAAGCGACTCAAAATAAAATTGAGCAAGCTGGAGGCAAAATAATTAAGCCTACATTTTCATTTCCAGGTGGTAGACGATTTCACTTTAACGACCCAAATGGAAATGAATTTGCGCTATGGTCACAGTAGTCACATTGCAAACTATATAAATACAAAAATGCAGCCTTTAAGGCTGCACTTCCAAAACACTAACCACTAAATTAGCAAGCTTCAACACATAATGTTTAATTTGGAGCTGGTTAAAGCCCCATTTTAAGCTGCTGAATGAATTGCTCTATCATTGCTATTTCACACTCTTTATAAGTTACTACAGCTTCTGGTGAATTAGGCTGTTTTAACATATAACGCCACTGGCAACTTTTTTGAATGTACTTGTCTTTGGCGTTAAGACTTTGCTTAAACAATGATAGAATGTAGGTGTTACCAGTTTCGCTTTCTAATTCGGCCAGTTCAAAGATACGCTTTTGGATCCAGCTGTCTTGTTGCTGTTGCACTTTATTTAATTTGGCGTCTAAACATTGTGTGTAATCTTTAATTTGCTCGGGTAGGGCATTGTTTTGCAATGTACACTCTTGCGCTGCAGCCATACTTTGCTGCGCCCATAAAAATAAAAGGCTTAAGCTAAAACAAAAGATGTAGTTACTTTTTTTCATGGTAATTAAACTCGAGAATAAATTTTGCACCGCCTAAACGTTGCGACTGAGATATAGTTAACAGCCCGTGATACGACTTAACCAAGTCAGATACAATAGCCATACCAACACCGTGGCCGCTTTCGTAGGTATCTAGGCGCGTACCGCGTTGTAATAATGATTCGCGTTTATCTGGCTTAATGCCTGGGCCGTCATCACAAATGCTTATACTGAGCGTTTTAGCTTGTGAAACGTTAATACTGACTTGGGAGCGACAGGCTTTACAGGCATTATCTATTAAGTTGCCTAATAACTCCATTAAATCAGTTTTATCACCTAAAAAGTAATCTTTATCGCTCACTTGGCAGTTAAATATAATGTCTTTATCGCGGTATACTTTACTCATTGCGCTTAAGATAGAATCGATAACCGGCTTGATGGGGGTTTGTTTTTTCCATGTATCGGAAGCACCCGTGGCGGCACGTTTTAATTGGTGCTCGATCATCACATTAATTCTGTCGAGTTGTTCTTGTGCATCTGCATCGTTAGCGAGTGGGCTTGATTTTAAAACAGCTAACGGCGTTTTAAGTGCATGGGCTAAATCGCTAAGAGAGGCGCGGTATCGTTCTTTTTGGCGCTGCTGCGACTCTAACAATAGGTTGAGGTCAGCTTTTATTGTTTGTAGCTCAACGGGATATAAGCCTTTAATTTCTTGAATATCGCCTGATTCAATGGCTTTTATTTCTTTATCTAGGCGCTGCAGCGGCCTTGCACTCCAAATAAAACCAATGGCCATTAACCCTGCAATGGCAATCCCCATTATAAACATCCAATCAACTAGGGTCTGTTTAAAGCCATCCATTAAGCGCAGTAGGGCATCGTTACGTTTTAATAAAATAAAGCGTGCTTGCTCTGATTGGTCAATATTATTAAGTATTACCGTTAAACTTAATTGCCAATAAGCAGTGTTGTTATACACCACACGTCTAAAGTCGGCAGCGCCTGCTTTGGGCTCTATATATTGGGGAACAAAGTTAACGTTAACCGCCGACTCAGAATGCCAAATAGGCACGTCGTCACGGTATATCATGGCGTAGGTGTCTGAGTTTAAATTGTTGAGTTCGGGGGTTAATATAGAGCTGGGCATAATAATGCCACGCTCGGTAAAATCAACTTCGGAAATAAGTGAATACAGGTGTGCTTCGAGATTTTTTTCGGTGGCATCAACAAGTGACGCATAATACGCTTTACCTATGGAGTAAAACAAAATGGGTAGGGCGACTAACAAAACAAAGACAAGGATAAATCCTTGCCTTATTTTTAACGAAACTTGCGGTCCTACCACTGGCTTTTAAGCCTGTAACCACGCCCACGCAGTGTTTCTACTGGGTTAAGCACGCCGTCTGGGTCGAGTTTTTTACGTAAACGTAATACAAACACTTCAATGACGTTTGAATCAAGATCGAAATCTTGGTCATAAATATGTTCTGTTAACTCAGACTTTGAAATTACTTTTTGCGGGTTAACCATTAAGTATTCAAGTACTTTGTACTCATACGCAGTTAAGCTCAGTTCTTTGTCGTTTACCCATACTTGTTGTGAACGCGTATGAATTTTAATAGGGCCGGCTGTCATTTCTGGATTTGCTTTACCTGCACTACGACGAATAAGCGCATTACAACGAGCAATCAGTTCTTCAACATGAAATGGTTTAGTTAGGTAGTCGTCAGCACCGGCATCTAAGCCTTCTACTTTGTCTTGCCAGCGATCGCGCGCGGTTAAAATCAAAATAGGAATAGTCACCCCTTGGGCGCGCGCTTTATTTATTAGCTCAATACCGTCTATTTTAGGTAAGCCTAAATCAACTACAGCCATATCTAAAGGGTATTCAGTGATGTGAAAAAGGCCCGCTTCGCCATCGTGACATAAATCAACACTGTAACGCTCTTTTTCTAATGCATTGCGCAGATTGTCTGCCAAATGTAAATCATCTTCTATTACTAAAATTCGCATTGGTTAATCCTTTTTCACTTCGCCAGTTTTTTTGTTTATTTTCAAATCGACGACGTGGCCGTCAGCTTTTAAAATTCGTACAGTAAAAAAAAGTGTTTCTTCTGAAATTTTTAATGTTGTACCGTCTGTGGTTTGTTTTGCAAGTATTACTGCTTTCTTTTTGCTTATCTCAATTTTATCGGGTGTGCTGTTAGTATTATCTGCATGGGCAACATTAGCCAAACAAAAAACAGCAATTAAATTGAGTGTTAATAATACACGCATTACGAAACTCCTAGAACATACCTGCTTAGCCTAAAAAACTAAGCCACTAAAATTTAATTACTCTATTGAGTATTTAAATTTTTATAAGACAAAGTCTAATTAAAAATGAGTGAACAAACCCTGAATTACTGGTTGCAGTTAAACAAGGGAACTCACGTTAATGTTAAGCAGGGAACACTTTTTTGAATGGTTTAACGATTGAGTTTTCATATACGCCACCCGCAACATAAGGATCATCTGCGGCCCATTCTCTGGCATCTTCTAAAGAGTTAAATTCAGCAATCACTAAAGAGCCAGTAAAGCCTGCATCTTGAGGGTCTTCACTATCAACCGCTGGAAGGGGGCCGGCTGTTAATAGTCGACCTTCGTTTTCTAGCGTTTGTAAACGTGCTAAATGAGCAGGGCGAGCGGCTTTTCTGTGCTCTAAGCTGTTCTGGACGTCCGTTGAATAAATCATATACAACATAAAAATACTCTCAAAACTTGTTAAATTTAATTAACTGCATACTAGCATAGCGTTGATAAATGGTGAATTAAAAGTGTTTATGGCGATGTTTACAGCAAGAATGTTTTTTTACGCGGTAATTGCTTGAAAAGCGTTGTGTAACACTGGTAGAGTCCCTTGGATAAGATAAATAATAACAAGGTTATTACATGAGTGAAAATAGAGAGCACTTTAGCTCCCGCTTAGGATTTATATTAGCAGCGGCGGGTTCTGCTGTCGGCATTGGTAACTTAGTAGGCTTTCCAGTTTCTGCGACTAAGAATGGCGGTGGTGCATTTTTGCTCGTCTATGCTTTGTTCGTCGCATTCATTTGTTTACCCGTCATGATGGCCGAAATGGCTATGGGTCGCCACGCACAAAAAGATCCTCTTGGTGCATACAAGGCGTTAGCCAATAATGACAAAAAATGGAAGTTTGCTGGCTTTTTAGCCGTGTTAACGCCATTTATGATTGCCGTTTTTTACATGGTGATCACGGTGTGGATTTTTGGTTACTTAAGCCAAACCGCATTTGGTAATTTGGATAAGTTGGCAAACCCTGGGCACTTTGATGAGTTTATTAATAGCTACACGGTGTTTGGCTACATGGCACTGGTTGTGGTGATTGTTAACTTAATATTGGTCGGTGGCGTAAAAGATGGCATAGAAAAAGCAGCTAAATTTTTAATGCCAGCTTTATTTGTCATGCTTATTATATTGGTGGGTTACGTACTCACTCTTGATAACGCCATGGCGGGTGTGAAGTACTATATTATTCCTGATTTTAGTAAAATGAATGCCAGCGTGCTGAATGGCGCATTGAGCCAAGCGTTTTTCTCATTGTCGTTAGGTATGGGTATATTAATTACCTATGCATCATATATCTCGAAAAAAGATGACATTGTAGGCAGTGCTAAAATGGTCGCTATTACCGACTCACTGGTTGCGTTTGTAGCAGGCTTAATGGTGTTACCGGCTATTTTTAGCTTTGACCCAAATACCGATCCGACAAAGTTATCTGACTCGTCAGTTTCAATGATTTTTGTGTACTTACCAAAAATATTATTAGCGTTACAACACGATATTGGCTACTTTGGTGCCTCTGCAGTGGCGTTTATTTTCTTTTTGCTGGTATTTTTTGCTGCAATTACATCGTTGGTATCAATTGTAGAAGTGCCGACTGCCACACTAAGTGACCGTAAAGGCATTAGCCGTAAAAAAGCGCTAGGCATACTTACCTTATCAACCGGTGTGTTAACCATTATGTGTATTATGTCGTTTGGTATGATTGACAGCCTAACTACCTTTACTAGCTACGGCAGTGGTAATAAGAGCTTTTTTGATGTTGTTTATGACGTATTTTACGACACAATATTGCCTTTAAATGGTTTAATGGTGTGTTTGTTTGTAATGTATAAATGGAAGAAGGTTCGTTTAAGTGAAGAGCTAAGACAAGGTTCGCCTAATTATGCGAATAGCTTTATGGAAAAGTACGTTAACTTTTCACTACAAACATTTATCCCAGCTATTTTACTGCTTATTTTTGTAAACACCGTTGCGACCAAGTTTTTTAATATCAGTATTTTTGGTTTTTAATTAAAAACTAATTTAATAAAGCCGCGCTTATCGCGGCTTTATTGTTGCGGTTAGTTAATTCAGTGCACCCGAATCTAAGTAGTCACCAATCCCTAGGGTAAACATCCAAATGCCCCATAAGCTGTGCTCAATAATACAGGCAAAAGTTGAGCGACTTTGTGCGTAGGTATAGGCAAACAGTAAGCCACCGACAAACGCTAAACTAACAGCTATCCAATTGGCGTAAATAATATGTGCCAATGCAAATACACTGGCGCTAATAATAATGCGCAACCATTTACTGGGCATAATGCGCTTATAGCGATGAAAAAAATACGTTCTAAATATTAACTCTTGCGGGATCACCGACAATAAAGGGTAAAGCAGCAATAGCATCAGCCAATCGGTGAGGTTTTCACGCGGTAAAGTAAACCAGTGTCCTTGGTAGAGTAGGTTATAAAACACCCCTGAAAATAATGCGCCAATAAAGAAAAAGCTAAACATACGGCGCTTCACAGCAGAAAACTGCCCCATACTGGTTAATCTAAAGCGCTTAAAGTGAATGTCGTTTAGTAGCAGCATACAGCACACACTCATTAAAATGATCAGTGCCGGAATAAGCCAGTTAGATAAATATTGGCGAATATTAAAGCCAATTAAAGGCAGAATGATAAAAATAAAGGTAAATTCAAACCAGCGGTATTGATTAGCGTTCACGTTTGCTCACGGTGATTTTTATTTCACCTTAGCAAACGATTAAGTCATCTTTATGACTATAAAACAGTCAAGCTGATTATATTTAAACCCAATGAGTCTTACTAAGGCACTTGGTTCCCAGTTAAGGTTGACTTACCCCCTTGCAACCCTTAGCCTGCCTGCTTTTATTTTTACATCATTGTATTGCCACGTTAATAGGTTTAAGCCTAGGCGTGTATTTAGGAGCAAAAAATGAATAAAGCAGAATTGGTTTCAGCTATTGCGGATGCGAGTGAATTAACAAAAAAAGACGCACAAGCTGCGTTAACCAGCTTACAAAAAGTGATTACAAAGTCGCTGTCTGAAGGCGATCAGGTACAAATTTCAGGCTTTGGTACTTTTGCACTTAGTTACTACCCAGCGCGTACTGGTCGTAATCCACAAACTGGTGAAGCGATTGAAATACAAGGGGCTAATAAAGCCGTATTTAAACCAGCAAAAGCGTTAAAAGAGCGCCTTTAATTTAAAACTTTAGTGCCTGTAAGTTCGCTTCTTCCCCAAAAGCCACTATTTAGCTTACAGGCTCTTTGCTTCATTACTTTTGCCTGTAGTATCTGCAATCAGTGTAAATAATTTACATTGCTGGCTTATTCATATTTATAAAATCTTATTATATTCAGCGTGTTATATTTGGTATGTGATATGCAAATACAGTTATGTATTGAATGAAATAAGGAGTATTTAATGAGTAACTTACATAACAGTAATCGTTTACAAGGTAAGAAAATTGCCATTTTAGCCACCGATGGATTTGAGCAAAGCGAGTTACTCTCGCCACAGGCTGCTTTACTTGAAGCGGGCGCCGATATTGAAGTTGTTTCTATTAAAGAAGGGCAGATCACCGCATGGGATGAAGACAAGTGGGGTGAAAAAGTTGCTGTTGATAAATTAGCAGCCAATGCAAATGCCGGTGATTACGATGCGCTTTTACTGCCTGGTGGCTTGTTTAATCCCGATAGCTTGCGCCAAAATAAAGATGCCAAAGCATTTGTTGATGGCTTTTTTGGCGCTGAAAAAAATAAACCTGTGGCCGCTATATGCCATGCACCGTGGTTATTAGCTGAAATTAATAAGCTCAGAGATAAAAAAGTGACCTCTTTCCCTAGTATTAAAAGCGATTTAATTAATGCCGGAGCTCATTGGGTAGATCAAGAAGTGTGTGTTGATAACGGCTTAGTCACTAGCCGCAGCCCTGCAGATTTAGATGCATTTAATGCAAAATTTATTGAAGAAATACTCGAAGGTAAGCACCAAGCGCACTAGCTGTGGGCTTTTAAATAAAAAAGGGCATGTTACATGCCCTTTTTTAGTGATTAAAAACGCCGTTGATTAAAGCGCTGTTGCGGCTTTCATCTCGGTTACAAATGTTTTTAATTGTGTGGTCATTGCATTTAAATCATTTAGGTTTGCTTCAATGATTTTTACGACTGCAGAACCTGAAATAGCACCCGCAGCACCGGCTTTAAGCGCGGCTTTTACATCATCAGGTGTTGAAATACCAAAGCCTAATAACGCAGGCGCACTGTGGTACTCTTGTAAGCGCGAAACCACGTGTGTTGCAGGCATTTGTGCTTTAGTATCGGTGCCTGTTACCCCTGCACGAGACAGTAAGTAAGTGTAACCGCGACCGTACGATGCGCACTCACGCAACGTATCGTCACTGGCGTTCGGCGTAGCGATAAATATCGGGTCAATACCGTTTGCCATGGCGGTTTTTCTAAACATTTTAGACTCGTGTAATGGCACATCAGCCACTAAAATAGAGTCAACGCCTACTGCTTTTGCATCAGTGTAAAACTTTTCTAAGCCACGTTTAAAGATTAAGTTTGAATACAGTAATAAACCAATTGGGATGTCGGCATTGTACTGGCGTATTTCTTTAATAATATCAAAACAATCTTGTGTATTAATGTGCTCATCTAAAGCACGAATATTGGCCTTTTGAATAACAGGGCCGTCGGCAATCGGATCTGAAAACGGAATACCTAGCTCTAGTCCATCTGCGCCGCCATCGATTAAGCTTTTAATAATTTCGATGCTTTGCGCTTTACCTGGATCGCCAATGGTTACAAACGGTACAAAAGCACCCTGGTTTTGCTCTTTAAGCGCGGCAAACATTTGTCCATAACGGTCAGTTTTTACGTGGCTCATAGTTGACCTTCCTCTGATAATACCTTGTGTACGTGGGCTAAGTCTTTGTCTCCACGACCACTTAAATTAATAACAATGATACTGTCTTGCGTTTGCTCTTCTGCATATTCGAGGGCATAGGCTAGCGCATGACTTGATTCAAGCGCAGGAATAATCCCTTCGTGTTTAGCTAATGCTTGAAAGGCATCAAGTGCTTTGGTGTCGGTAATACCGACATATTGAGCACGGCCAGTTTCGTGCAAAAAGGCATGTTGAGGGCCAACTGCGGGGTAATCTAGTCCCGCCGATACAGAGTAAGACTCTTCAATTTGGCCATCTGTATTTTGCATAATATAAGTGTAAGTACCGTGCAAAATACCTTTTGTTCCTTTACAGATAGTTGCGCCATGTTCGTGCGTGTCTAACCCTTTACCTGCAGGTTCAACACCAATGAGTTTAACGCTTGGCTCATCAATAAAATCGGTAAACATACCAATTGCGTTAGACCCACCGCCTACACACGCAATAACCGCATCAGGCAAACGGCCTTCGGCTTTAAGTACTTGTTGTTTTGCTTCTTCACCAATAATTTTTTGATATTCACGTACAATAGTCGGGAATGGGTGAGGACCCGCTGCAGTACCTAAAAGGTAATGAGCCTCTTGATAATTGGCAGACCAATCACGCAGTGCCTCGTTAACCGCATCTTTTAATGTACCCGAGCCTGCGGTTACCGGAATAACTTCAGCGCCCATTAGCTTCATTCTAAATACATTTGGTTGTTGGCGTTCAACATCTTTTGCACCCATATAAATGCGGCATTTTAGTCCAAGTAACGCACAGGCAAGTGCCGTTGCAACGCCGTGCTGGCCGGCGCCTGTTTCAGCAATCACTTCTTTTTTACCCATACGTTTGGTAAGCAGTGCTTGGCCTAAAACTTGGTTTGTTTTGTGCGCACCACCGTGGAGTAAATCTTCACGCTTTAAGTAAAGCTTAACTTTAGGGTTTTTAACTAAGTTGCGAGTTAACGTAAGCGGCGTAGGGCGACCTGCATACTCGTTTAAAAGCTGTGTAAATTCAGCTTGAAACTCAGGATCTTTTTGCGCTTTGTTAAATTCGCTTTCTAACTGCTTTAGCGCAGGTACGAGTAACTCGGGGACAAACATTCCGCCAAACTCGCCAAAATAAGCTGGATTTTGCATTTTAACCTCAATAGTTTCTGATGCTTGAAAAAGCATGATTTAATTTTTTTGCGCACTTTTTACCAGGAGACTGCTCTATACCTGAATTTAAATCAAGTCCTAAAGCTCCGTGATAGAGGGCATCACTAATATTGTCTGGGTTTAAGCCGCCAGCAAGCATAAAGGGGGTCGTGGCATCACGCAGTACCAACCAATCAAATGTTTTACCTGTGCCACCCGCGTGTGAATCACTGTGGGTATCGTATAAATGGCGATCTGCGCCTGCTAAGGGTTGTGGTAAAACATCTTTTATTGCCTGTGCTTTCCAAATTTCACAATTACGTGGTAATTCACTACGTAATGACGCAATGTATTGTTCATCTTCTTGGCCATGTAATTGAACAGCAGACAGTTTTAGTTGTTTAGCGTGCTCAGCAACCTCTGCTATGGTGGCATTAACAAACACCCCAACAAATTTTAAAGGCGCACTTTGACTGATTTCTTTAGCACAATCTAAATCAACAAAGCGGGGGGATTTAGGGTAAAAAATCAACCCGCCATACACAGCGCCATTGCTATAGGCTGCAATAGCATCTTGATTGCGGGTTAAGCCGCACACTTTGTTTTCGCCTAATATAACGCGACGACATGCTTGTATTAGATCAGCTTCAGCCATTAATGAGCTGCCAATTAAAAAGCCATTACATAAAGGGGCTAAGCGTTTTACATCTTGATGGGTATAAATACCTGACTCAGAAATAACCACTTTATTTTCAGGAATAAGTTTACGTAGTCGTTCTGTGGTGGCTAAGTCGGTGCTTAAATCACGCAAATCTCGATTATTAATCCCAATTATTTGTGCATTTAGTGACAGCGCACGGTGAACTTCTGCTTCGTTACTTACCTCAGTTAATACTGACATATTTAACGAGTCGGCCACTTCATGCAGTGTTTTATATTGCTGATCGTCAAGCACAGATAGCATCAGTAAAATAGCGTCGCCGCCATAAAGACGTGCCATATAAACTTGGTACTCATCAATAAAAAAGTCTTTACAAATAAGCGGCTGTTCTACTTGGCTACGTACAAATTCAAGGTAATCAAAGCTGCCTTGAAAGTACTTTTCGTCAGTTAGTACACTCATACAAGTGGCATACTGCTTATACGCTTGGGTGATTTCTGTCAAATCAAACGACTGACGAATTAACCCTTTAGAAGGCGATGCCTTTTTACACTCTAAAATAAACTGCGTGCCAGGTGCTGCTAACGCTTGATAAAAGCTACGCTCAGTCGGTTCAGCTTGATGCTTAAAGCTCTCAAGTGGGCGTGCCGCTTTGCGTTCAATGAGTTCTATTTTTTTATCGGCAATAATTTTGTCTAATACATTAGCCATGACTTACCTCAATAATTGCATTTAGTGTGTCCATGGCCTTGCCTGAACGTAATAAAGAGTGTGTAATTTGTGCACCTTGTTTTAACGATTGTGCTTGGCCAGTTAAGTACAGCAATGCAGCAACGTTAACAATAATAGCGGCGTTATGCGCCTCGCTACCTTTGCCCTGTATAATGGCAAGGCTGGCGTTTGCATTGTATTGTGGGCCTTCACCGGCTAATTGTTCAAGTGAATAGTTTGCAAGGTCAAAATCACTTGGACTGAGTGTGTACTGAGTAATTTTACCATTATTAAGCTCTACAACCTGTGTTGGGCCATGTAAGGCAATTTCGTCAGTACCAGAGCCGTGCACTATCATAGCGCGTTTAGTGCCTAGAGTATTAAGCGTTTGTGCCATTGGCAGACATAAAGACTCATCGTACACGCCGAGTAATTGCACCTCAGGAGCGGCTGGATTAGCCAGTGGCCCAAGAATATTAAAAATAGTACGGGTTTTTAAGGTGGTTCGTACGTTCATCGCATGGCGCACACCGCTGTGATAGTGCGGTGCAAATAAAAAGGTAAAATTTGTATGTTCAAGGCATTTAGCCGCTTGCGTGGGAGTCATATCAATATTGATCCCCAAGGCTTTGAGTAAATCAGCAGACCCTGAGTTACTAGATACACTGCGATTGCCATGTTTTACCATATTAACACCGGCAGCGGCTGCCACAATTGCCGCGGTTGTACTGATATTGATAGTGTTTGAACCATCGCCACCGGTACCACAGCTATCGGCAAGTTGAGTTCTATTGCTTGTAAAAGCCACGGCGTTTTCACGCATTGAGGCTGCAGCACCGGCGATTTCATCGCTTATTTCACCTTTTATTTTAAGGCTAATTAACAGTGCAGAGAGCTCAATATCGCTCATATTCCCTTGCATAATTTGATCAAAAAGTGTTTTTGCTTGTGCATAGCTCAATGATTGCTTGGCAATAACGTGCTCAATAGCCTGTTGAACATTAAGCGAGTTTTGTAATTGTGTAGTCATAATGTTCCTTTTATTTGGCACGTGTTAAATAAGCAACGCTTTGCTGTAGTAGCATTGCGCCGTTGGGCGTTAAAATTGACTCTGGGTGGAATTGATAGCCCAGTGCATTGTCTTGATGATGATAAATAGCCATTGGTATATCTTGGAATGTAGCAATAACGGCTAAGTTATCAGGTACTTTTGTTGCCATTAAAGAGTGATAACGTGCCACTGGCATGGTGTTTCCCATACCGTAAAATACAGGGTGATCATTTAAATTTATAATTGATGACTTACCATGTACGGTTTCACCAGCGTGACCGATTACTCCGCCATAGCTTTGTGTTAGCGCTTGTTGGCCTAAACAAATACCTAGCATTGGAAACTGGCCCTTACACAGGTTAATTAACTCCATAAGGCAGCCTGCATCGCTAGGCGCACCAGGGCCTGGCGATAATACCAGTAGTACTTGTCCACGCTCTGCCTGCATTTTTTCGAATATGATCTCTGCGCTAATGTTGTTTCGGTAAACTACTAACTCAGCACCTAGCATTGTTAGCTCATCAACAAGGTTGTAGCTAAATGAGTCAAAGTTATCTAAAAAGTAAATTTTAATAGGGTGTGCTTCACTCATTTTATACTGCCTTATACGTCGATTTAATTGCGGTGATCACCGCTTGGGCTTTAGCGCGCGTTTCGTTTGCCTCTGACATTGGATCTGAATCAAATACAACCCCAGCACCGGCCTGCACATATGCAATATTATTTTTAACAAAGGCGGCACGAATAACAATACAGCTGTCCATGGCACCGTCACCGGTTAAATAGCCAACTGCGCCACCATAGCTACCGCGACGTTTGCCTTCAGTTTTGCGTACTAATTCTGCCGCACGTACTTTGGGGGCACCCACTAAGGTACCCATATTCATACAGGCTTGATAAGCATGCAGAGCATCTAATTCGGGTTTTAATTTTCCTACTACACGTGATACTAAGTGCATTACTTGTGAGTAGCGGTCTACTTTTAATAGCTCTTTGGCATGGCGAGTACCAGGCACGCTAATGCGTGCAACGTCGTTACGTGCTAAATCAACCAGCATTAAGTGCTCGGCACGTTCTTTTTGATCGTTTCTGAGCTCAAGTTCAATACGGCTATCTAAATCGGGATTAATTTGTCCATTTGCAAACTTACCCCGTGGACGAGTACCTGCAATCGGATAAACCTCAACTTGTTTAGACTTAACCTCATACTTAAGCGCAGACTCAGGGGATGCGCCAAATAATGAGAAATCTTCATCACGCATGTAAAACATGTACGGGCTTGGGTTTTGCTTTTTAAGCTGGCTATAAGCATGTAATGAGTCAGGGCACGGCAATGAGAAAGTACGAGAGGGCACCACTTGAAAAATATCGCCATCAACTATGTGTTGCTTAAGTTTAATCACTTGTTGGCAATATTGCTCATCACTAATATCAACATTTACAGGGCAGTCACCTGTTTGGCTTGGGGCACTAAAGTCTGCGGCGTGGTCGCACAATGTATTAAGGCGCTCTAATTGTTTGCCCACTTCAAAACAATTAGCGTGAACATCAGGGCCATTAAATACATTACCAATTAACTCGGTTGTTTGTTTTTGGTGATCAATAACAACCAGTGTTTCGGCTAAATAAAATACGTAGTCTGGGCAGGTGTTTTCACCGTCAGGCACATCGGATAGTTGTTCAAAGTTAGCCACCATGTCGTAGGCAAATACGCCGCCTAAAAACACTGAGAACGGATTGTCAGTGGTGCTTCTAATACTATTTAAACAAGTGCGTAGTGCACTAAAAGCGTTATCTGCAATCAGTTTGCTAGCTTGGTCAATGGTGTCATCTGCTGGGTGATACTCAAGTGTGAGTGTGGTATCGGTTAACTGTGAAGCGCAGTTTTGTACATTAGCCTGCAAATAGTTAAGTAGTTGTTGGCCGTTGTTTGATTGTGCACTGATGCTCACTTGGTTGCCTTGGCAAACAATACGCAATGCACAATCAACTAGTATTAAGCTTTTTACGCTATCTTTTGAATCTATTTCTGCAGATTCAAGCAATAGTGAGTTAGGTTTATCAAGTGCCGCATACAAGGCAAGTGGGCTACTTATGTAGTCTCGTACTTGCGTTATGCTGGTCACTTCACCTGGTGTTGTTGTTATATGACTAAAAATCAAACCTCATCCCCTAAAAAAATAAAACCCCGCAATGCTAAGCAGTGCGGGGTTTGAATAACGATGTCTAAATTATAGATAGACCATTACCGTCCCGCTATGCCAGGCGCCACCACCAATGATGTGTAAGAGTGTTTACGTTATTCATGTTTTTAATTCCTGTTAATCTTGTATTGCAAAATTTAGTGATAAAAAAACCCGCATGGTAGCGGGTTAGAATTTTTTGTTTAGACACGACAATTCATCACCCTTGATTTTAAGAGTGCCACCACCAAATGATGTTGTGAATTGTATTTTTCATTGTTGTTAATTCTTTTAATGTCTAAAAGTGGCTACAGTAAAACGTATCAACTGCTTTTGTGTCAAGTGTTTATTTAAAACAATTTAGTTAAAAAACTTGTTATACTGGGTGAAACACCGTTAAACCCTAAATTTAAGTAGTTTTCATTTGATAAAATACGACCTACATAGTCACACCACGCACTCAGACGGCCACTTAACCGTTGAGGAATTATTAGCGCGAGCAGTCGATAAAAATATTGATGTATTTGCTATTACCGATCACGATACGGTGGCTGCTATCGAACCTGCACAGGCTTTTATCAAACGTGAAAACTTGCCGCTTAAACTTATTAACGGGGTTGAAATATCAACCAAGTGGGAAAGTTTTGAAATTCATATTGTTGGACTAAATATTGATACCAACGATAGTACCTTGCATACATTATTGAGCGAGCAGCAGCAAAAACGCGAAACCCGCGCGATAGAGATTGGACATCGACTAAATAAAAATGGTTTTGAGGGTATTTACCAACAAGCTCGCGAGCTGGCCGAAAATGCACAAATTACTCGCGCTCACTTTGCCAGAGCATTAATTGAGCGTGGTGTAGCTAAAAACTTTCCTGGGGTATTTAAAAAGTATTTAGGGCGAGGTAAAACCGGTTACGTGCCAAGTAATTGGTGTGATATGCAAACAGCTATTGCGGCGATTCATGCCGCAGGTGGGGTGGCCGTTTTAGCGCACCCAAGTAGCTATAAAATGTCGAACAAGTGGCTACGTAAATTGTTAGTGGAATTTAAATCAGTAGGCGGAGATGCAATGGAAGTTGCTCAGCCGCAGCAGGCGCCAAGTGAACGTCAGTTTTTAGGGCTATTGAGCCAAGAATACGAGCTACTTTGCTCACAAGGCTCTGATTTTCATTTTCCGACTAGCTATTTAGAACTTGGAAAAAATTTATACTTACCTAAAGATTGCCAAGGGGTTTGGCAAACATGGGAAAAGCACGAAGGAGTTGCATTATGAGTCAATTATTTCATATACATCCAGATAATCCACAGCCTAGATTAATTTCTCAAGCTGTTGATATTATTAAACAAGGCGGCGTAGTTGTGTATCCTACAGATTCAGGATACGCGATAGGCTGTAATTTAGGTAATAAGCAAGCTAAAGAGCGCATTGAACGTATTCGTGGTATAGAAAAACATCACAATTTTACTTTGGTATGCCGTGATTTATCTGAGCTGTCTACTTATGCGCGTGTTGATAACCAAATGTTTAGGCTTATTAAAAATAATACCCCAGGGCCTTACACGTTTATTTTTAAAGGTACAAAAGAAGTGCCTAAGCGGTTATTAAACGACAAGAAAAAAACCATAGGCATACGTGTTATAGAGCACCCAATAGCGTGTGCTTTATTAGCCGAGCTGGGTGAGCCCTTAATGTCGTGCTCACTTATTTTACCGGGCGAAGAGTTTACTCAAGCTGATCCCGATGACATTTTAGAGCGCCTTGATAAACATGTGGATTTAATTATTCATGGTGGGTATTTACCTGAGCAGGCGACCACAGTGATTGATTTATCAGAAGATGATATTCAAATTCTTCGTGTTGGTTGCGGTGATACGGCTCCATTTGAATAACAATGAAACAGTCTGAGACGCTATCATCAACGCCAACACCTGATATGCCAGTGCAGCAAAAGCTCCCTCTGGCTTTTTTACATGGTAAAGCCGTTGTTGATAAACCCGAAGATTTATATATCCCGCCTGATGCCCTTGAAGTTATTTTAGAAACCTTTGAAGGGCCTTTGGATCTGCTGCTTTATTTAATTAAAAAGCATAAGCTAGATGTTCTTGAGTTGTCTATTTTTAGCATTACTGAGCAGTATGTAAAATATGTTGAAATGATGAGCGAGTTCCAGCTAGAACTCGCGGGTGAATATTTAGTAATGGCGGCATTGCTGGCCCAAATTAAATCTAGGCTGTTACTGCCTGTTCATGAAGAGTTAGAAGAAGAAGACGATCCCCGCGCCGAGCTTATAAAACGTCTACAAGAGTACGAACAATTTAAAAAAGCGGCCGAAAATATAGACAGCCTACCTCGTGTTGGCCGCGATATCTTTATAGCGCAGGCAAGCGTGCCGGAACTAGCAGAAAAAAACCAGCCATTACCTGAACTGGCAATCAAAGATTTATTGTTAGCGCTAAGCGATGTCATGGCGCGTGCAAAAACATTCGAGCATCATTTAATTAGCGCTGAAACCCTTTCAACGCGTGAGCGCATGAGCTTGATTTTAAATACCTTATCCCAATCAAAAGCGCCTGTTGCGTTTACTCAATTATTTACCTTTGAAGAGGGACGCAGTGGGGTTGTTGTTAGTTTTATCGCTATGTTAGAACTAATAAAAGAGGGCCTGATTGCCTGCTTACAGGTTGAACCTGATAGCCAAATATACGTGTCTCTTAACGAGTCAGCTGCTAGCTAATCCCTTCTCAACGTCACTTGCAATTATATTAACCTTATACATTTTACTGTGCGTATACGCACGATGAGTGTTTGCATATGTTATTTTAATCACCACTTAATCATTATATCGTAGTGTTATTACTAAATAAGAGATTGGCAGTAGGGAATGTTTAAAAACTCAAAAACCAGCTATGGCGTGGTGGCTATATTTTTACACTGGCTAATGGCGCTGACCGTGTTTGGTCTGTTTGGTTTAGGTTTATATATGGTTGAGCTGACTTATTATGATAGTTGGTATAAAGGATCATTAGACCTACACAAAAGCATTGGCCTTAGCTTAGCAGCGGTTTTTGTTTTTAGGCTGTTATGGCGACACTTTAGTGTTAAACCAAGTCCGATTGGCAGTAACAAGCAGTTAAATCAATTAGCCCAAACAGTACATATTTTAATGTATCTGTTTTTACTGATCATTATGGTGTCAGGGTATTTAATTTCGACGGCTGATGGACGACCCATAGAAGTATTTGGCTTTTTTTATGTAAAAGCTATCGACTTTGCGTTTGATTCTCAGGCTGATATAGCCGGGCAAATCCATTTCTATAGCGCATGCTTATTAATTGGATTTGTAGTATTGCACGTGTTAGGTGCGCTAAAACATCACTTTATCGATAAAGATAAAACATTAATTAGAATGATCACATTACAAAAGGATGATTAAAATGAAAAAATTATTTTTAACTTCAGCGTTATCAGCAGCGATGTTTATGACAGCGACCACTGCGAATGCCGAAGATTATGTTATTGACACAAAAGGTGCGCATGCTTTTGTAAACTTTAAAATTAAACATTTAGGCTACAGCTGGCTGCACGGTCGTTTTAATACCTTTGATGGCAAATTTAACTACGATGCTAAAAATCCAAATGCGTCTCAAATTAGTGTAAATATTGATACGGCAAGCCTAGATTCAAATCACGCAGAACGTGATAAACACTTACGTGGTAGTGACTTTTTAAACGTAAGCAAATACCCACAGGCAAGCTTTAAGAGTACAGCGATTAAGTTTGACGAAGACGGTGAAGAAGCCACAGTAACCGGTGACTTTACTCTACACGGTGTTACGAAGACAATTACCTTTGAAATAGATAAAATTGGTGAAGGTAAAGATCCATGGGGTGGTTACCGTGTTGGTTTTGAAGGAGAAACTAGCTTAAAACTGGCCGACTACGGTATTGACTATAACTTAGGCCCAGCATCTACGCATGTTGATATTGGTTTATTTATTGAAGGTATTCGCCAGTAAGATTATTTTAAAAAAGCTAAGCGCTAATTAGTAACACGCTTAGCTTTTTATTATTGTAAATGTGCTTCTAATTTGGGTTTTAAATGACTTGGTAACCACCGAGTTAATATCTGTTTATAGTCTTCAGTCTGCTTAATCAGTTTGAGTTGTTGATTAAGCGTAGCAATATCCTCTGCACCTTGCTCGTTTTTAGTACAGCCAATGTAACCGTAACTTATTTCTGGTGCTTCAGTGAGCATCCGCTGGGTTAAATTATCAGTAAACCCCATTGTTTTTGCTAAATAATAATGTTCACTTGGGTAACCTAATAAAATATCAATTCTTTTAAGGTTAAGCATATATGTTAACGTACTGAGGGTATCGCGGGTTGGTCGAATGACCAGATTTATACCGGGTGTGGTGTTGATTATTTTATCAATTTCACTGCCATAGGAGCGATTCATAGATACACCTAAGGTAAGCTTTTTATTAACTAATAAATTGGTTAATGACACCGGTTTAGCGTCTTCAATCTCTAGCGCACTACTTAGCTTGGTATGCATGGCAATTGATGGCGAAAGCCCTGCTGTAGAGCTTTGATGTGTGAAATAAACACGCTCTTCGCGGTATTTATTCTTATAGAGCGACAAAGCACAGGCATTAGACTGCAGGTTTGCGAGTTCCTGAATCACTTTACCTGAGGGGATGATCACTCTTTCAAAGGTAATATGCGGCAGCTGCTGTTCTAAAAGCGAAATAATACTTTCGTCACGGCCCTGAGATTTATCCGGACCGCTTAAAATATAGTAGGGCGCAAAATCATGTGTTAACCATTTTATTGTTCTGGCATTACACTTTGTGCTTAAAAATACACAGACTAACAGTATTAACCACGAAAACCGCATTTGCACTACAACGAATAAATAAACATGGATTTAAGTGTAGTCAATAATACACCAAAAAGTAAAATGCCAGCTTCACGCTGGCATTTAGATTTATTTATAAGTGTTTAACTTATCAATGATAATTAGCTGGCTTTGAGCCACTTTACAAATTGACGTGCATCACTTGCTTTTTGAAACAATGCATTTTTCAAACCTTGTGTATCGCTAAAGATTACACGATGTTTGTTAACCGAAATTGATTGCACTGGGTGTGCTATTTGGATCATAGATCCGTTATATTTGTATGACATAATAAAACTCACTTTATTTTTGTTATTTATTCTGGGCTTTTTCTTAAAGCACATTACAGATGATAAATAATCTAATTGTGTTTAGCTTCATTACAGTGTTGACGATCTTTATGACACTTTTACGATGATATTAAAAATAAATCATCAAGGTATTAATAGGGGTTCTCGCCGTACAATAACTTAGCTTTTGAATATACGTTTTGCGGGGCTTACTGGATCAGGGTAAAGAGGTTAACCGCTAGGACTTTTTATAGCCAAGCAGTGATACTACTTCACAACATTTTACTTTGCAAGCAATTTATTAAAATACTTTGAATCGAGCTGACGCCTAATCGTTCCTATATGTTAATTGCAAAATTTCAAAGTGAATACTTTTACACCCCACCTAAATTAGTGCTTTCACCTTATGATGATTTTTTTGTGAAAAAAACATCAGATAACATGATTATGCTGCTGTGCTTTGGGGTTGGTATTGCATTAGGTTTATACAATTTTCTTATTTACTTGGGTGATAGAGATAAAACCCATTTGTATTACGCCCTGTTTACCGCGTGCTGGGTATTAGCTTGGAGTCAGTTTTTTCATATACCAGATCAAATTTTTGGTTTTTACAACGCCCATTTTCATTGGCTAGGTTTTACCTTAATTCCCATCACAAATATCTTATTTTTTAACAGCTTACTTAAATTAAAGGAAACGTCTCCTCAATTATCACGGTTATCAATTTACTTGGGCATTATTGCTACCGCAGGTACTCCATTTGCAATCATTTGGCCAGGTTTTGGCTTTATATGGGCTACTTTAGTAACGGGGGCTACTTTGTGCCTGGGTATGATTGTTGGTATACGAAGTTGGTTAAGTGGCTTTAAGCCCGCTCGCTATTTTGTTTTAGCGTATTTGGCGATGGCCATTCCTAATATGGTCGGCAATTTAACTAATTTAGGGCTAATTGAACCTATAAAGATGGCTCTCTATTTACTTGGGCTCATTGGTACCGCACTCGATGCAGTGCTACTTGCTTTTGCCGTGGCAAATAAATTTAGCATTTTACACCATGAGAATGTTGAATTGACTAAAAATTTAGAACACAAAGTACAGTTGCGTACTCAAGAGTTACAACAATTAGCTGAAGAGCTTCGTGATGCAAGTGAAGCTAAAAGTCGATTTTTAGCCAATATGAGCCACGAAATTCGCACCCCAATGACATCAATTATTGGTTATGCTGATGGTATTATTTTAGGTGATATACGGCCTCATGAGAGAAACCATGGCATTCGGGTGATTTTGCAAAATAGTCGTCATGTTCTTGGCTTAATTAATGACATTTTGGATATGTCAAAAATTGAGGCTAACCGTCTAGAGATAGAGCTAGTTGAAACGGACTTGTTTGCCACTATTGCTGAAATCGAATCGTATTAGGAAAACAAATCCGTGATAAAGGCTTAAAATTTAAAGTTGATTATCAATTTCCGCTACCTGATTGGATAGTCTCAGATCCAACTCGATTGCGACAAATATTATTAAATTTAGCAATTAATGCGCTTAAATTTACCAGCCAAGGTTATATAAAGCTAACGGTTAGCTGTAATAAAAAACAACTAATCATTAAAGTGAAAGATACGGGAATTGGTATGACCGACAGTGAGCAAAAAGACTTCTTTACTCCCTTTCATCAAGCTGACTCGTCGATTTCTCGCAAATACGGTGGCACTGGACTTGGGTTAAATATCTCAAAAAGCCTAGCAACTAAACTAGATGGCGATATTACGGTTTATTCTGTGCTCGGAAGCGGCAGTGAGTTTTGTTTTACTATGACACTGCATACAACGGCTCATACAAAATGGGTTAACGCATTTGACGATATTTGTAAGTCACAAAACAAAGAGCTCCCTTTAAATAGTAACCAGCGAAATTTGATTGGTAGGGTACTCGTGGCTGAAGATCACCCATAAAACCGACAGCTGATTAAGCGGATTTTAGAACGAATGGGTTTAACTGTGGTGGCAGTAGAAAATGGCCGAGATGCTGCACAAGCGACACTTGATGAACAATTTGATTTAATTTTATTAGATATTCAAATGCCAATTATGGATGGTGAACAAGCAATTAGTATTATGCAAGCAACAGGAGTAACAACACCGATTGTTGCGCTTACTGCGAACACGATGAAGCATGAGGTCGATCGCTATTTAAGACAAGGTTTTACCGACCATATTGCCAAACCTATCGATAGACGGTGTTTTAGCAGTAAAATCGCAAGTTACCTTGATATTGATATATGCGAAAATATTAAGCTGCCTGATGATGAGTTTGCACTACTCAAGCAAGAATACATTAAAGGATTAAAAAAACAAAAACACACATTACAGTTGCAATTTAAGCAGGGTGATATAACCGGTTTTGCACGCAGTGTGCATATGATTAAAGGAACGGCAGGGATGTTTGAATGCCAAGTGCTGTATCAACAGGCTGTTGGATTGGAAGCGAGTTTAAAGCTTTCGCCTGCTGTTCTTGATACACACCAAGTTGAAGCTTTACTCAATGCTATTGATGTTATTTTAGAAGCTTAATGGATACCATTTTTAAAAGCCTTATTTCCTCTGTGGTTATGATCTGTTTATAATGTGAAGGTTATTTTTCAAATACAATGTTATTAAAAAGGAAATTCTGTGAAGCTATCTGTTTGTATTATATGTAAAAATGAAGAGGATACAATTGAGCGTTGTTTAGAGTCAGTAAAGTGGGCAGATGAAATTATTGTACTTGATTCAGGCAGCACTGATGAAACACGTGCTATTGCAAATAAATACACAGATAAAGTATTTGTACGTGATGATTGGCAAGGGTTTGGTGAGCAACGACGCAGAGCAGAGGCATTAGCAACTAACGATTGGATTTTTGCAATTGACTGTGATGAAGTTGTCAGTGAGAGTTTAAAAGAAGAAATAATAACGACACTGGCAAAATGCAATGAGAAAAATATTTTAAAGCTTAACCGTTTAACGCATTTTTGTGGCCAATTTATTCGACACAGCGGCTGGTATCCTGATCGTATTGCGCGTATTTACAACAAAAAAATAACAGGTTATAACCAAAATTTGGTTCATGAGTCTATTGTAATGCTTGATTGTAAGCCAATTGAGTTGAAAGAAAATATATTACATTTTCAGTATGAAGATATTTTTGGTTACATGAATAAAAGAAACCATTATGCGCACATAGGCGCAGAGCAAATGGTAAAAAAGGGTAAAAAACCATCACTATTGAAGGCGAGTAGTTCCGCTTTTTTTGCTTTTATCCGCCATTATTTTTTAAGACGTGGCTTTTTAGATGGTAAGGCAGGATTTGTTATTGCGGTTATACAAAGTCAATATAGCTTTAATAAATACTTATTTGCCTATTATAAATAATCTCACTTAGCAGGTTAATTTTATAATCATCCGGTGGTTAAAATTAATCTGCACTTATGTTCTACTCAGTAATGTTCTATTTAGTCTGGTGTTAGATAAAATGCCTGATGCCACCTTTATTAAAAAATCGTTCCCTTATTTTTACTAATAGTTAATACCGTGCAGTTATTCGCTGCGGTGATATCAATTATAAAAATGCAATTACAGACACCTATTAACGAACATGCTTTAATGAAAAGAGGATGTTTTTCTAGGTGTTAACAATGCAATATCAACATATTACTGTGCCAGAAAATGGTGAACATATACTTATTGATGAACAAGGACAGTGGCATATACCCGAACACCCTATTATTGCTTATATTGATGGAGATGGCGTCGGGCTCGATGTGATGCCAGTGATGCGAAAAGTAGTGGATGCCGCCATAGAGCATAGTTATGGCCCAAGACGCAAAATTCATTGGATGCAAGTTTACAATGGTGAGCAAGCTGCCAAGCTTTATGACGGTGATTGGTTTCCTCAAGAAACGATTAATGCAGTACGAGAGTGTAAAATTGCGATTAAAGGCCCTTTAACCACACCGCTTGGAGGCGGGTTTCGCTCGCTCAATGTCGCGCTTCGCCATGAAATGGATTTGTATGTAAATATGCGAACCATTAAAGGATTTAGTGCATTACCGTCACCCTTAAAAAACCCATTTACCACGCATATTACCGTGCTGCGTGATAGCAGTGAAGATGTGTACTCAGGAATTGAGTGGCAAGCGGGCAGTGTTGAAAATGAAAAAATGCTCGATTTTTTATGTGAAGAAATGGGCGTAACTCGGCTTCGTTTTACCCAAGAGTGTGGTTTAGGTATTAAAAATATCTCTAAAGAGGGATCAGAGCGATTAATACGCTATGCAATTAATTATGCCCTAAAAAATAATAGTGAATCACTCACTTTAGTCCACAAAGGCAATGTACTTAAGTTTACCGATGGCGCATTTAAGCGCTGGGGATTTGCGCTGGCCAAACGTGAATACGCTGCCGTTGAGCATCAAAACGGGCGCTGGCTTGAAATACAACGTGCTGATTTACCGCCGTTGGTTATTAAAGAAGTAATTGCCGATAATATGCTTCAGCAGTGTTTAATGGATCCTGCTCAATTTGATGTGGTGGCCACCACTAATCAAAACGGAGACTTTTTAGCCGATATGCTCAGTGCACAAGTCGGTGGAGTAGGGATTATGCCGGCGGCAAACTTAAATACCGAAGTTGCGTTTTTTGAACCCACACATGGTACATTTGAGCGCATAGCAGGACAAGATAAAGCAAATCCGAGCAGTAGCTTATTGAGTGCGGTGTTAATGCTTAAATTTATGGGATGGAGTGAGGCTGCTTATTTAATTGAAAACGCGCTTGAAAGCACATTTGCCAGTGGACAGGTTACATTTGATTTAGCTCAATCAAATCATAACTCGACAACCTTAAGTTGCAAACAATTTGCCAACAAGGTTATCGAGCACTTTTAAAGGGCAGCATTTTACGCTGCAGAGGCGTTAGCTGTTTGCTCGCGATGAACGCATGGACGCTCTGTCAGCTCTGCAGCTCTGTGGTAAAGTTTATGGGCGCTTGGCTCATCACAGAGTGTGCCACTAAGCGTATCCATTAAAGCAACCACAATAATTGCAGGCACTTGGCAACAGTATTCATCTAGAACGGCTGCGGTTGTTTGTGCATCTACATGACAATGTGGATGACTTTTACGTTGATATGCATTTAATAAAGTATTCACGTCGAGAATGTCGTTTTCTTGGTGTTTTGTTTTACGACATGCACACCCAAACTCATCAACTAACGTGGCTAACGCTTGGTAAACGTGTTGCGTTTGAAGTGTTGTTTTACGACACAATTGTTGTTCAATGAATTGATGTAAATTTGCATCAATGAATAATCCGTCTTGTTGTGTGAAGCTTGCTGATGTTTGCATAATTATTACTCTTAGTTTGTTGGCTTAACTTCACTGTAGCGCTAAGTGTAATATTAATGAAATTGTTGTTTTCAATAACTGATATTGATTTGATCAATATTTTAATTCTTTACCTATCAATCACTGTATTTGCAAACGCCAACAACTCGCGCCTAAGCCATTGGTGCGCTGGTGTATGGTGTAACAACGGGCTCCATATCATTTTTACTTCTATGGGGACTATTTGAAATGGCACAGGGCTAATCACTAAATTAGTATGGCTAGTTAAAAGCTTTGCTTGACGACGCGGAAGGGTTGCAATGAGTTGCTCAGATTGACACAGTAAACTGGCAATCATGTAATGACGAGTAAATACGCGTATTTTACGTGTTTGTTCTAATTGCCATAATGCCTCATCGACCCAGCCTAATTTTTGTTTACCTGATTTATTGGTCACAGCGGGTTCGGGGCCCCAGCCGGCTCGATTAACCCAAATATGTTCACTTTTTAAGTATTGGTCTAAGTTTGCATCGTTTAAAAATGGATTATGTGGATGGGTTAAACAACAGTAGTTATCTCGCCATACAGTAGCTTGATGAAAAGAGCGCGGCAGACCATTAAAACGGTTTATTGCCAAATCGATAGTGCCTTTTTCCATATCCTGTAGGTTAACGTCGCTGGGGCTAAGTACATCGAAGTCAATGCCCGGGTTTTTAGCTAGCTGCTTGCAAATAAAGGGGGCAATTAGCGTCGATTCTAAATAATCGTTTGCCATAATACGAAACGTCACGTTGGCGGTAGCCGGATTAAATTGCTCACTGGGCTGCGTGATCTCTTCTGCCATTTTTAACAGCGATTCAATTTCGGGCTTAAGGGCAAGGGCTTTAGCTGTTGGGGTCATGGAGCCCGCAGCTCGTACCAGCAAAGGATCGTCAAATAAATCTCTTAGGCGTTTTAACGCATTGCTCATAGCCGGTTGTGTTAATGCGAGTTTATTGGCCGCTTTAGACACACTTTTTTCATCTATTAATACATTTAAATAGACGAGTAGGTTGAGATCGACATTTCTTATATTCATATGATCAATTTTATTTATTTGCTGTATTAATTATCTAAATTAAAGCGTGCTTGCTAAGGTGTAAACCTCTAATAAAAAATAATCAGCATAATTACTAAAAATAGAAGCGCCTATACTATGCCTAGCACGTCGTTAACGTCTACCCACAATCCTATACAAGAACTCATAGCCACTAAGTTAGCACGCGCTGTATTTGCTGGCTTTGAAGCTATGTTTGCACAGTTCTTAAATATTACCTTAGGGGCACAAAGTCGCTTTGAACAACGCCAATATCATGAGGTGCAAGCGGCAATGCGAGCGCGCTTGCAAGTGTATGAGCGTCAAGTAAAGCAGGTGAGTGAGGCCGTTAAAGTGATTGCCTATGATGAACTAAACTGTCCACAAACATGGCAACGTGCAAAAAATATTTATGGCGAAATGGTTAAAGAGCATGAAAACCAGCCAATTGCACATACGTTTTTTAATTCTACTTTTGGCGCTATTTGGGATGATAAAAAAATTCGTACGGTGCATTTATTTGTCTTAAAAGCAAAGTACCGGGGGCAACCACGTTCTTATGAAGGGCTTGTGAGTCGTATTTCCTTAAAAGAAGGGTTTGATAGCGCAGTTAAAACTTTAGTCAATGAACAAGTGTTTAGAGTGCCATTTAAAAATTTAAACGAGGACTTAGCTAAACTACAAGCAACGTTAACCCAAGGGGCGCAGCAACAATGCAGACAAGTGTATGAGCTAATAAGTTTAAATGACGGCTATATTGAGTACGCCAATTCACACTTTTACCGAAATAAAGCGTGTTATGTAATAGGACGTTGTATTGCTAAAAATGGCGATAATATGCCCTTTGCAATAGCCATTTTAAATACCCCTGACGGGCTTACAATTGATGCTGTGATGATGGGCGCTGATCAGCTGAGCTTGTTATTTGGCTTTGCGCGCACGTACTTTATGGTAGATACCGACCAACCTGCAAGGTATGTAGATTACTTAAGTGTGTTAATGCCTCACAAACAACGGTTTGAATTGTTTAATGCGATAGGTTTTATTAAACATGCGAAAACAGAATTTTATCGCTATAAGGTGGACACGACTAAAAGTAGCCCCGAGCAATATAAATATCATTTAGCGCCAGGTACACCAGGTATGGTGATGCTTGTTTTTACAATTGATGGCCTAGACTATGTGTACAAAGTAATAAAAGATAAATTTAGTGCACCAAAAACGGCGACAAAACAGCAGGTAAAAGATAAATATAACTTTGTAAAACAGGCTGATAGAGTAGGGCGATTAGTTGATACTCATGAATTTAGATACCTAGCCTTTGATTTAAGTCGTTTTAGTGATGAACTGCTTACACAAATGAAAAAACACATTGGTGATAGCTTAATTATTTCGGGTAAAGCGTTAATACTCAAACATGTCTATGTTGAGCGAAAAATGACACCGCTTAATTTATATATCGGTCAATGTAGCAGTAAATCACTGCAGCAGGTGATGGTTGATTATGGTAAAGCGATTAAAGAGCTTGCCAGTGCAAATATTTTTGCCGGTGACATGCTAATGAAAAACTTTGGCGTGACACGTTGGGGGCGAGTGGTATTTTATGATTACGATGAAATTTGCCCTCTTATTGATTGTAATTTTAGAGAAGTGCCAAATACTGACAACGCGTTAGAAGAAATAAGCTCACATTCTTATTTTGATATAGACCAAAATGATATATTCCCGAGTCAATTTAAGGTGTTTTTTAGTGCCAGCAGCAGTGCCTTTAGCCATTTTAATCATTATCATAGTGATTTATTTACGGCAAAGCACTGGCAAATGACTCAGCAAGGTATTGAGCAAGGTCAGCTTCCTGATGTATATCCTTATAAACAAAGCTGGCGCTTTAATAATTTATAGTTTTGTTTATCTTTCAAGGTTAAATTTGAAGTTGTGTTTTTAGGCAAGGCTTCCCCTGCAATTGCTGATAACGCAGCATAAATGCAGAACATGCACTGCCCAACGAGTTCGGCCTAAATTGAACAAAGGTTAGTCCACAAAGGCCAATAAACTGATTAAATCAGCACTGAATTTTTGTGCTTAAGGCGCTGTTAACTCCAAAAGGAGTATTATGAGTTTAAATTAGTTGGCTTCGCTTTTTTGTCAGGCTTTGTGTTTGCCAGTGCTAAAACCCCGAGGTTACATCAATAAAATTACTAACCACTACACACTTTAAATATATTACACAGAAAATAACGAGTTAGTTGAAGCCGAAGTATGGCGAAAATCAAATAGAATAAAATACGAGGAGATTTATGCAGTACATTTCACATCAAGATCAGCAATTAACGTTTGAACAAACCGATAAGCCGCAGATTAGCAGTAATGAAGTATTGGTAAAAGTAGCAGCGATTGGCGTTAACCGCGCCGATTGTATGCAGCGCCAAGGTAAGTATCCTGCTCCTGAAGGGGATAGCCCTATTCTAGGACTCGAATGTGCAGGTACCGTGTGTGAGCTTGGCAGTGAGGTAGACCCTAAATGGCAAGATAAGCGTATTTTTACTCTATGTGCCGGTGGTGCGTACAGTGAATATGTCGCGGTAGATGCGCAGCAATTAATGGAATTGCCAGATAATATTTCTATGGCACAAGGTGCTGCTATTAGTGAAGTGTATTTAACTGCTTTTGGCGCACTCTTTGAGTTAGGAAAACTACAATCAGGGCAAACGGCGCTTATTCATGCCGGTGCCAGTGGCGTAGGCGGAGCGGCTATTCAAATGGCAAAAAGTGCCGGTGCACAGGTGGTAATAACAGCAGGGTCTGATGAAAAATGTGAACACGCTAAAAGCTTGGGTGCTGACCATGTGATTAATTATAAAACCACTGATTTTGTTGAATATATGAAGGCACATAACTTAAGTGCAAACGCCATAGTCGATCCGGTTTCTGGCCGCTATTTGAATAAAAATGCCAAAGTGGCCGCAATGGATTGTCAGATTGTGATGCTCGCATTTTTAGATAGTCGCTTTGCCGAAGTCGATTTTGCACGCTTATTACAAAAGCGCATCTCGTTTCATGCCTCCACATTACGTAATCGCAGTATCGCGTTTAAGCGCGCGTTAAGAGATGCATTTGTAGCGCGCTTTTATGATGATATTGCCAATCAAAAGTATGACTTTAATATTTATAAAACCATGCCATGGCAACAAGCTAGTGAGGCACATGCCATTTTAGAGGGTAATGAAAACTCAGGTAAAGTTGTATTGTTGGTAGAGTGAAACAAGTAATGCCACAGGGATTAATATTGTTAATCCCTGTATGAGGCCATATACTTTAACAAACTATTTCGATTTTAAGGTTAATAATGAATCCAATTATTGCAATATTAAAAGAGCACAATGTCAGCGATGAAAAAGTAGCGGCATTATTTGAAGCATTTACCCAAAACCCAATGATGGCTATGGCATCAGTACAAGAGCTGGGCATACCACCTGAAAAACTTCAGCAATTGATGGCGGTAGTAATGACCCAACCTCATTTAATTAAAGAAGCAACGGATGAGTTCGGTTTAGATTTTGCAAAAGTACAAGAAGCGAAAGACAAGTTAAACCAGCAGTAAACTATCTTTAGAGACATGTTTTATGCATGTCTCTATCTCTAAACATGTTTTGTTACACACTCCTTTGAACGGCTCTGCATTTATACAGTCAAATAAATACTTAACCTATAGCAGAGACAAAACATGAAGCGACTTTATAAATTTTGGAAAAATAACCGTTCTTAAGGGCCTGTTAACTTTTCAAGGTTGAATTTGCAGTAGTCTGTTTGGTATTTAAGCAAGGCAGAGCCTATATGGTGTGGTTATTCCCCATAAATAGACGATAACGTAGCATCAATGCCAAACAGGTATTGCCCAAAGGGTTCTTCCAAGGGGCGATTAACTCTTTGTTACTCGGTTTTTACTTAGCCCACTAGGTTACAAACCTCGCGCCGCGATTAAATCGCCCCTTGTTTGAACAAATTCCAATCCGCAAAGGTCAACAGGCCCTATTGTTTTTATTATCTTAATGAGTGTGTTTCGTAGTGCCGTCGCCGATTGGTACGAAGTACCAACAGGTTCAATGAAACCGACTATTGAAGAAGGCGACCGAATCCTTACCGATAAAATGGCGTATGATTTACGTATACCATTTACGCATGTATCCCTGTTAAGACTGGCAGAACCACAAACCGGCGATATTATTGTATTTGATTCTAAAGTGGCGGAGAACCGTTTAATAAAACGCGTTATTGGCACACCAGGTGATATAGTTTCGTTGCAAAATAACGAATTGACCATTAATGGCGAGAGAGTAAGTTATAGCACTTTAAACGAGAGTATTCGGTGGCTAGATAAAACTGAGCACTTAAAGGGGCATGCTCATACCATACGGCTTACCAAATCGGCAGCAAGCTTAGTAGAGTTTCCGGCAACACCAATAGCAGCAGATCATTATCTTGTTATGGGTGATAACCGCGATAACAGTGCGGATTCGCGGGTCATTGGATTAGTTCCACGTGATGAGTTGCTGGGTCGGGCAGAGCGAGTGATTGTCTCGCTTGATTATGATGATTACTACTTGCCAAGAAGTGACCGGTTTTTGAAGCGTTTAGAATAAAAAACTAACTATTACAATGGCTAAGCAAGATTGGTTAGCCATTGCTGTTTCTGCAGGTAGGATTATTTAAGGCATTAATCAATATCAACCGAGTAAGCTTCTAACAGCTTGTTAAGCTTAACTTGCTCTGAAGCATCAAACTCTATACCAACGCTAAGGCGGTTGCCTTTCATTTGGTTATTCCTAATGTAAGACGTAATAATTACAGGCTCGTTGTCTAATGGAGAAAGTATATGCACAAAAACTTGACGTTTTTTTAGTGCAACAAATCCAGAGCTTACGTGAATAGCAAAGCGACAGCCACAAGGAGAAATATCAATAATTAAACCGTGCAATAAGCTTTTACTATCAGCATCAATATCGCCTTTATGTAAACTAATTTTAGCCGGAATGTGTGTAGGCAACCTGCTAGTTTCACGTAATTGTCGGCTTTCAATTTTTTTAGGGTAAGCTAAATAAATTAATCGTTCAGGGCGAAATGAAATCGCTAATATGCTGGTTGAAAAAGCAACACATTCGCCCCGTTCGTCTTCAATAATATACCGTACAATAGCCCCATTACCTTAAACTAAAATGTCGCTGTAATCATTTTTACCTGCTTGAGCAGGGTATTTTAATATTAAATATTTACCGGTGTCGTAGCCGATTAAAGTGAGTTTAAAGCGAACCTGAATGGGGTTGTTAAATTGTATATCAATCATCTTTCCCAGGAGTAAATCGAGGAAAAATTTCTTTTGATCTTCAGTTGGTTTATCTTCAACAGTAGTATTATTTTTATTTGTTTCCACAAACACTTTCTCAATATTAACAGACGCTTAATTATCTTTTAATATAGTGTAAAAATAACTAGTATAAAAGAGGGTATTTAGTAAAATAAATTAATACTTTGTGCTTGTAATAGTGAGCGGAGTTAGTATTTTACTCCGCTGTGGAGATTAGATTGTTACTCTTTTGGCAACAAAACAGTATCAATGACATGAATCACGCCGTTGCTGGCTTTTACATCTGCCATTACTACGTTTGCATTGTTGATCATAACAGAGCCATCATTGGTAGTTACATTCACAGACTGGCCTTGCACGGTCGTTGCACTGTCTAATTTTACAACGTCTGCAGCCATTACTTTACCTGATACCACATGGTAGGTAAGAATTGCAGTTAACTTGTCTTTATTTTCGCTCTTAAGAAGGTTTTCAACGGTACCTGCTGGTAGCTTAGCAAATGCTTCATCAGTTGGCGCAAATACAGTAAAAGGGCCATCTCCTTTTAACGTATCAACGAGGCCTGCCGCTTTGACAGCTGCAACGAGTGTTGAAAACGAACCATTGGCAGCAGCTACATCAACGATATCTTTTTTCATACCATGGTGATCGGCATGAGCTGCTGAAGATAGGGTTAAACTTGCTAATACAAAAGTCAGAACAGACGCTATTTTCTTAAACATGTTACTTTCCTTTAAATTGATTAGTTGTCGGTTAAATATTACGCCGAGTTGCTAGCTTACGATCATTTAAAAAAGGGGGGTTACATTACCTTATCCCAATAAAAGTATTTTATAAAAAGCAAATCCTGCTATTAACCCTCCTAGTGAAAGCTTTTATGAGTAAACACGGTCTGTTTATTTTCAATTTTTTATATCCAGTTCAGCGATATAACGTCATTAATTAACAATAGGAAATAAACCATGAAAAACGGGCTATTTTTACAGCGCTCATTGCATCACTTTCTTCATTAGCGTCTGTTGCTGAACAAACTGAAATGCAGATAAATACTTATAATCAACAGCTTGAAAATGTGGCTATGGTGGCACAACTAACGGGTGAAATGGCACAGCGTATAGTCAATGCAGCGTCTGCAGCGGCGCTCAAGGACAATTTAGCTGTATCAATAACCGTTGTGGATGCATCTGCACAAACGCTGGCGGTACTTCGCGATCATCGTGCCGGTGTTCATACTCTTCGTGCCAGTTATAAAAAAGCCTATACCGCCAATTCGCAAAAGCGTGAAACCGCAGTTATAGCAAAAGGCATAAAAGAGGGCACTATTCCAGCAGACCTTCGTTATTTAGATGAAAACATTTTAATATTGGATGGCGGGGTGCCTATTTATATTAACGATACTGTGGTGGGGGCGGTGGGAGTTGGCGGTGCTCATTGCAGTGAGGATGTACGTGTTGCAAAAGCAGGGATCAAAGCGTTATGGTTAGCGCAGTAGAAAAACAGATCACGTTACTAAATATCCCCAAAAGTGATAGTAAAGGAGTTTACAGATTATGAACGAGACTGATTTAGCGCACTTAAAACGCACCGTAGCGCTAGCTAAAGAAGCGTTAGAGGCCGGTGATGAACCGTTTGGCTCTGTCCTTGTTGATGCTAATGGGCATGTATGTATGGAAGCTCGCAACCGTGTTGCGAGTGGCGATCATACACGTCATCCTGAGTTTGAAATTGCTCGTTGGGCAGCCAACAATATGACCCCAGAGCAACGCGCCAGCGCCACAGTATATACCTCAGGAGAACATTGTCCTATGTGCGCCGCAGCACACGCATGGGTAGGTTTAGGTCGAATTATGTATGTCAGTTCATCTGCGCAATTAACTAGCTGGCTTAGCGAGCTCAAAATGACTAAGTCGCCGGTTAACCCGTTACCTATTGAAGCGGTTGCTCCTAATGTCGCTGTTTATGGGCCCGTATCAGCACTTGTTGAGGAGGTTCACGCCCTACATCGTCAATTCCACCAAGCTGATTAACAGCACAGCAGCGCATGGTATTTAGACTAAAGCGACTACCTGCTATAGTCAACGGTAGTCACTTTTATTAAACGCAGCACAAGGGATTATTATGATCGTTAACCTGTTCGATAAGTTAATATTTGCTTGCGCTTTTATTGTTTCATTGCAACTACCGCAGCTGAGTGATCATTACCAACAACATTTAGCGGGCTTATACCATGCAACAAAATGGCAAGTCGACGGCTATGCAAAAACGGCCAAGCAATATAACTTTTCTAGCACGCAAGCGATGATAAACCGCCATTTAGCAAACACTGAACCGAGTGTCAGAGCCGATGCAAATCAAAAACAGCAAACATTACTGCAATTTGCCGATTTAAAAAAAGGGATGGCTATTTTTGAACAAGGTAATTTAGTGCAAAAAATGCTGTATATGTTCTCCCCTGAGCGCGTTGACAGATTACAAAATACACTTGATAACTTTAAGTTAGGTATTCCTTTAACCGCGAGTGCAGTGTTGTTTGCATTGGTATTAGCTATTTTATTAAATCAATTACTTATGCTGCCACATACTTTATATGTTAGGCGTAAAAAGCGTATTGCATCCGATGCAGTAAAATTTAATAGCTGATCGTCAATGAGTTATCATTGGTGATTTTCACTGGCCCTTTTAACAACAAATGCGCCACGAATGTCACCCAGTTTAAAATCAGTTGCCTGATCATTAGGGTATAAAGTCGCTATTTTTTTAGCAACTTCAGGGGCAATGTCACTGCCATGACATGCTAAACACGCTTTTTGAGTAGGAATCGCTTTTACAAAATACCAGCCATCCGGTCTTTGCTCTTGATATTCTATGCTTGCTACCGGCTCGCCATTGAGCTTACGTTGTTCAAAGTTTAATAAAACATTTTTGAGCCATGCATCGGGTTGATTATCTGAGCTACGAGTTTTCAAAGCACTGCGGCTAATTTGCCAAGGACTATTGCTATGTTGTGAAGCGATAGCGGGTGCAGCTGTATTACATACACTTATTGCCGCTAGTGGGCCGCTTTGTTTCATAGTACTAACCAGTACCTGTTTTAAATCACTTGAAAATGCCTTAATGGTTTGTCGTGCCTCGTCGGCATTGCTAGCAAAAGCAGCGGATGAAATAAATAAACTGGAAAAAAGTAAAATAACGCGCATAATACACCTCCAAACATTAGAAGGCTCTAATATACAGGGTGTCAGGTGTTTTTCAAGTAAATCGTTTAGCGTTTAAGCACTTTTTTACTTAAGGTAGCGCGCCTAAAATCGATAAACAGTTTCAAGAGAAAAGATATGCACAATAAGCACGATGAGAATAAAATAATAAACCAACAAAATAACCATGATGCTGGTGGACTTAATGTACAAGATCCATTAGCCGCTATTAAAGCAATTCGACTCGAACAGTTAGCGCAATGTCGGCTTAAAACACAAAAAGAAATACAGCACATGCAAAACAAAAAATAGCCTTGGACGATAAAAACTTGCTAAGTTAACGTTATTAATTTTAAAAGGCTGGATAGTGCAATTAATCCTTTATCTATAAAACATCCGCATCAAATTATTACTTTTATAGCTTGGCTGTGCGCTTTAGCTGTGATGTTAATAGGGCTACTTGCGCCTGAAAATAAACGTGTTTTAATGCTGTTGTCACTGAGTTCGCTCTGCTTACTTGTGTTTAATAGTGTAACGATGTCAGCTTGGGTATTTAAACGTTTTAAAGACCAACAATTACGCTGTATTGCTCTTTTAGGCAGTGGCGCTTTTATGTTGTGTATCGCGGGTGATGTGGTTAATTTTAATTTACCCCAACACTATTATCGCTATAGTACCTTGATAAAACATGATTACTTAGTGGATTCAATCTTATTTTTTGCACCTGGTTACAGCCTTTTATTTTCAGCCCCTAAACCACCTACTTCAGTAGGTGGTTATCATCAAATAGGCTTTGCCTGTAAAAAGTACTCATGTTAATTCCTTAGTTGATTTTTAGCGAAGTCACAAAAAGAAAAAACATGAGTAGATACGAGAAAGCATCGCATGTGTATTGGCGATGTCAATATCATATAGTTTGGACACCTAAGTATAGATTTAGGATCCTTAAAAATAAAATAGATAGGGATGTCTACAGGTGCATTCAGGTTTATTGCGAACAGCTTGGGTGCAAAGTTGTTGAGCTGAATGTACAAATAGATCACGTACACTTAGTAGTAAAAGTGCTGCCAAAACTGTCAATTTCAAAGTTAATGGGCGCATTGAAAGGTAAAATAGCGTTAAAAATGTTTAGTAAATATCCGTACTTAAGAAAGAACAAGCTATGGGGTAATCATTTTTGGCAGCGAGGATACTTTGTTGATACGGTAGGCATAAACGAAGAAATAATACGAAGATATGTCAGGCATCAGCAGAAGGAGGAGAGACAAGAGCAAGCTCAGTTAACTCTGGAGTAAACAACGCCCCCTTTTAGGGGGCTAATTCAAAGCCACCTTCTTTAGAAGGTGGATCTTTTACTTATTTTCTGCAATATGCTTAGTTGAAACAGAGCAAGCATTCTGGGTGTTCTTTTGTATAGCCGTTGCTTATTTGGCCATGTCGGTATATTTGCTATGTGAGCAGCTAAAAGTATCTAGCGCAGAGTTGATAGTCGAATCAAAAGAAGAACCTGAATTAACGCTTGAGAGCTTAAAAGAGTTTCGAAAATGGTTTCAAGACGATTCCATTATTAAACAAACAGAGAAATTAGAGCCTGATTTGCAGGTTTACGCTAATCGTATTACTGAGCGACTGCGCAATGGTGGTGATAAATATGAAGAATATATGGCGCAGCATATTGCACTGTGTGGTCCATTTGGATGTGGTAAAAGTAGCATTGTCTCAGCAATAGCAAATGAGCTCAAAAAATCTAAAAAGGTAGAAGCTGAATTATCAGGTAAAGAGAAGCTAAAAGTAGCACAACAAAACAAGATTACTTGGATACACAGCGATATATCAACCTGGGGCGCAGCAAGCGGCAGTGTTGCTCATGTTATACTTAGCCATATTATCGATGATATCAGCCAGCACTTAGATATGTGCGCCTTTCGTGCATTACCAAAACATTATACCGAAGCCCTAAAATCAGGCGGCGGTCTATTTCAATTTGCATCCACACTACTTGCAGGCCCCGTTGATATTGAGCAAAGCTTTCAAAAACTTAATGATGTTCTTGAAGTTACCAACCACAAATTATTGATCACCCTACAAGACGTTGACCGTCCTGTTGCGGGTGATGAAAACGAAAAGCGCCTAAATGATATAGCTGCATTACTGGATAGGTTAAGGAATAAAGATTTAAGTAATATCAACTTTATCGTCGCAATGGGTAATGACAAACCAGAGGATTTTGAAGTGATCTCAAAAGCGACAGATTATAGGGAAGATATTGCAAAAATAGATTTTAGAAAAACGCTAGCTAGCTTTACTAGAGCTAGTATTGATGAGGCCAAAAACAAGTATAGTAAAATTATTCTCTATAGATATTGCCCCACTCATGAAACTAATAAATTAGATCAAATTAATGTAATTATAGATTCACTTCGCCAGCTTAAGAAAATACTACGACGAGTTAATCAAGTGTGGCAATCTGAAAAATTAATGGGAGAGGTTAATTTCTATTCTTTACTTATGGTTATTGCACTTCGAGAAACTAGCCCCACTTACTTTGAACAATACCGTAAAGCTGATTCTTATCTAGAATCTAAAATCAAAAGTAACGAAGATGATTTAGACAATGTATTACGTGAAATAGCTCAGCTAAGTAAAGAGGACTCAGGAAGTTCGCAAAGTAACATTATAAAATCTGAGTTTATTTATAGTTATCTGCAAGTCATGCTTGATGTTAAAAAAGATAGCGAAGGAAAATTAAAGCTCGACCCAAGTAAAGATCACGAACAATCCGTTGGTTGCACACATTCTGATGTTGATTATTTAAGGCGAATATTGTTAGAAAAAGTACCTTCTAATGAGTTAAAAGATCAAGATGTTATGAAGGCTCTAAGAAACGGTGAAAATAAGGAGAAGTTAAATAATTATATACATGAAGCACAGTATAGCTTGTTTGAAAGTAACGCCTTGTTATGCCCTAAGCCAATGCGGTAACTTCAAAAATTACCGCATTGTATGATTTGTAGGTTATTTATTTGGGAAAGATTTAAGAGCTTTATATTCAATTTTCGTATTAGTCGCGTTTAATATTTCGATGCGTGCCCCTTTAAAGCCAATCACATTACTCTCAGTCAGGTCATAATTAACTTCTTGAGAAAAGCTAGGGCGAGCAAAGTCTTTAGAAAACTCACGATACATAAATTTTACTGTATCTTTAGATTTACCATTATAGATCAGCTCTTGTTTGAAACTTGGTTGTGAGATGTTAACAAGCTTACCAACTTTAAACTTTGGATCTGGTGTTGCAACTGGATCTGCTGTACTAAGATCGTAGTAACCTGTTAAGTCTAAAGAGCCATCTGGCTTTAATATTAAATATTCACCATATAATGGTATTCTCCGGCCAAAAGTTATATCGTTTACATAATAGTTATTGGCTGATGCTTGATAATATTTTTGCCCCTTGTTATCGATTTTAATAAATGGGAGTTTATGAGGCGTCATCACATATTCACGAGAAGAGCCACCGTCACTTATAGTAGTGAATAGCTCTAAGCCTTCGTAAGTATAAGCAATACTTTTTTCGAGCAAAGTATCACCAATTTCGGCTCTCGAGATCTTATTAAGTTCAGGGATATTAATTGTAGTAACATCGTTTATAATTCTTGAAGGCTGTTTAGATGAACAGCCAGATAGAGTAATTAAAACGAAGAGTATTGCTGTATAGTTATGACGCATATTCACATCCTTGTTTTGTTGTTTCTCAGACCTTATCAACATAAATCACTATAAACAATGGGTATTGATTACTATGTTGATTATACTTTTAGCTGCTCGCGACTCTAAGCCCGTAACCCGTAACCCGTAGCCCGCAGGTATTTGTTGGGTTTCGTTTCACTCAACCCAACCTACGCTAAACCAGCTTTTATTCTTCTAAAGCCGATACCACAAAATACGGATTCAAATATTCATCCTTAGTATTGTAAACAAGTGGGCTGCCATTAAGTTGAGTCACTTTTGCACCGGCTATTTCGGCGATGGCGTGGCCTGCTCCGGTATCCCATTCACAAGTTGGGCCTAAGCGCGGGTATATGTCGGCACTGCCTTCGGCGACTAAACACAGTTTGAGTGAGCTGCCTTTTGACACCATTTCAACCTCATCAAAGCGTTTTACAAATTCAGCTAAATCAGGAGAGGGGTGCGAGCGGCTACCTACAACACGAATAAGGCCTTTGTTAGGCTTGGTGGTAACTTTAAGCTCGATGCGCTCATCGCCTTTGTCTTTAAAAGCACCAATGGCTTCGGCGGCTATGTACGATACACCTAGCGCAGGGGCATCAACCACAGCTAAAACTGGTTTGCCATTTTCGATTAGGGCAATATTAACGGTAAATTCACCGTTCTTTTTAATAAATTCTTTGGTGCCATCAATTGGGTCAACCAGCCAATAGCTGTTCCATGTTTGGCGTACGTCCCAACCAATGTCGGCACTTTCTTCACTCAATACAGGAATATCGGGAGTGAGCTTTTTGAGCCCTGCACTAATGATTTTATGAGCTGCTAAGTCGGCGTCGGTTACGGGGCTTTCATCAGCTTTGTATTCAACGTTAAAGTCTTTGTTGTAAATACCCATAATCGCGCTTCCCGCTTTGCGGGCGAGAATAAGGGTTTCTTCTAGCAGTTCAGTTTGGTTCATTAGATGGGCCTATAGTATATGCTGATGTTTTAGATACGTTATCAGTTGAGCTACCGATTGGTCTAGGGTGTTTTTACTGGTATCTAAAATTATTTCAGGATTAACCGGCGGCTGGTAAGTTGAATCAATCCCAGTAAAGTGTTTAATTTCACCGGCGCGTGCCTTTTTATATAAGCCTTTTGGATCGCGGCTTTCGCACACCTCAAGAGGGGTGTCGATGAATACCTCGATAAATTCACCCTCATCAACTAACTCACGAACCATGTCGCGCTCAGCTTTAAAAGGAGATATAAACGCAGTAAGGACTAATAAACCAGCGTCAACCATTAGCTTGGCGGTTTCGCCTACGCGGCGGATATTTTCAACGCGATCGGCATCACTAAAGCCTAAATCTTTACATAAACCATGGCGTACATTGTCGCCATCAAGTAGGTACGTGTGCGCACCTTGCTGATTGAGTGCTGCTTCTAGTGCATTCGCAACGGTACTTTTACCTGAGCCAGAAAAACCAGTAAACCATAAAATAGCGCTCTTATGCTTTTTTTGTTCGCTGCGCTGTACTTTAGTGGTGGCGTAATTATGCCAAACAATATTGTTATCCATTTGCTGTGTCTCTTTATGCTATAAACGCGGGCATTAAAACGGAAATACCAGCGGGATCAAAGTCAGTACGGTAATTGAATAAATAATAGAAAGCGGTAGCCCCATCATTACATAGTCTTTAAGTCGATAGTTACCTGCGCTATAAACCATTAAGTTAGTTTGATAACCAAAAGGTGAAATAAAGCTGGCTGAAGCGCCAAATGCAACTGCCATAATAAACGGCAAAGGTTCTACGTTAAAGCCAATGGCTAGTGAGTAGGCAACCGGAAACGATAGCGCTGCAGCGGCATTATTAGTGATTAATTCGGTAAATAATACGGTCATTAAAAAGATAGCGATAAACGCGCCATAAGGGCCAAAGTCGCCCAGCACTACAAACATGGCGTCTGATATTTGCCCGGCAAGGCCGGTGCCTATCATCAGCTTAGCTAAACCTATAGCACTGCCCACGACAGCAAGTAACTCAATAGGAAAGCGGCGCTTTATTTCGCTTAGTTTGATAGTACCACACAGCATTAGGCCAATAAGTAACACTAACAAGCCTTTAACCAGCGGTACTGCACCTAAAATACTTAATCCCAGTACACCCGCAAAGCTTAACAATACAATATTTGATTGCTTTGCACTGAGGTGGGTTTGTAAATCAAGCCCTGAAATATACACAAACTCGCGCTTTAAGTTAGTTAAGTCATAAAAGCTTTTACCAGGGGCGAGAATGAGTGAATCACCCGCTTGTAATCGCACTTGCCCAAGCCCGCCTTGTAAACGGTCATGCCCACGGCGAATAGCAATAACGGCCGCATGAAATTGCTCTCTAAAGCGGGCTTCTTTTACCGTTTTGCCAATTAATTTAGACGACTGACTAACGACAACTTCAACGAGGTGTTCAATGTCTTTTTCGTGTTTGTCGTGCACCACTTTTAAGCCATCAAAGCGAGTAAGCAAAGGCACTGACTTTATGTCGCCCACAAACAGCAGTATGTCGTCTTGTTGAATAATATGTTGGGGGGTCACGGCGCAAATACGGTTGCCATCACGAATAATTTCAGCCAGAAACAAGTCTTTTAAATCGCGTAAACCATTTTCTTCTACAGTACGATTTATTAGTTTAGAACCAGTTTGCACTTTCCCTTCTAGATAAAAAGGCACCACCTCTTGGCTATTTTTACCATTGTCGGGCAGGCATTTTAGCATCACCAAAATAGTAATTAAGCCCACACTAAGTGCGCCCAAACCCACCAAGGTAAAATCAAAAAAGCCCAGTGGCGCCATGCCCGCATCTACTGCAAAGCCATTTACGATTAAGTTAGTAGAGGTGCCAATAAGCGTAATAGTACCCCCTAAAATCGCGGTGTACGACAAGGGTAGCAATAGCTTTGAGGGAGAGTGGTTTGGGTTATCCTTTATGGCGGTAATTAATGAGGCAACTACCGCGGTATTGTTAGTAAAGGAAGACAAAAACGCTGTAGACAGCCCTAATTTAGTTACTGACTTAACTAAACTACCATTGGATAACGATTTGGCTAAACGCTGAATAAGCGTGGTTTTTTCTATCGCTATCGACACTAAAATTAATAACACTAAAGTAATTAATGATGAGTTAGTGTAATTAACCAGCATGTTTTCTAAATCTATTAACCCAGTTAGATAGCTTGTGCCTATGGCACTTACAAATAACCATGCAGGATTAATACGGGTGCCAAAAAGGCACCCGACTAAAAGCAACATAATGCCTGTTAAAATGAGCTGTTCTACCATGCTTTAAATGTTCCTAACAGGCGTTCATTAACGTTATAGCTTTGAAATATCAAGCGCTTGCCAATGCGGGAAGTGCTTGCGTACGAGGGCGTTAAATTCAACTTCAAAGTCGCTGTATTGTCCTGCGTTTTCTTCACTTTGCAGTACCTGTTCTATCATTCCTGCTGCAACCGTTAAGTTTGATAAGCGATCAATAAGAATAAATGAACCGGTTTCATGATTATGATGGTACTGGTCGGCTAAAATAGTCTCGGTCAGCTCCAGTGTCACAATCGCAATTTCGTTTAACTGCAATGAATCTGCACTGCCATGCTCTAGCGTGTTTACATCAATAGTGTGATCAATTTTTGTGACCGTGGCCGAGGTGTTTTTGCTGCCAAGTTTAAGATTGTAGCTTTTACCAAGCACCAATGGCGACTCGTGCATCCACACAATTTTAGCCTGTAATTGGTTGGTTACTTGAGCTTGCGAATTTGCAGGCACAATAACGTCTCCTCGGCTAATATCTATTTCAGTATTGAGAGTAACCGTAATTGCTTGGCCAGCTTGTGCAGTATCTAGGTTGCCATCAAAAGTAACAATTTCTTTAATATGTGATGTTTTACCTGAAGGCAGTACCTTTACTTCATCACCTACACGTAATTTACCCGATGTAAGCGTGCCTTGAAAACCACGGAAGTTTAGATTAGGGCGTACCACGTATTGCACCGGAAGGCGCGCTTCAAAACCGGTGTCGATTTCAGCGGCTGGTGAATCTTCTAACAGCTCAAGCAACGGCTTGTCAGTGTAATAAGGAGTGTGCGCAGAGCGAGTTACTACGTTATCGCCTTTAAGCGCCGACATAGGCACAAACTTAATATTTGATACGTTAAGTTGCTCGGCAAATTTTAAATAATCGGCTTTAATTTTTTCATAAACGGTTTCATCAAAATCAACAATATCCATTTTGTTAACCGCAACCACGAACTGCTTAATGCCTAATGAGTCACAAATAAAGCTATGACGCTTAGTTTGTACCTGCACGCCATAGCGCGCATCCACTAAAATAATGGCAACATCACTAGTTGAAGCGCCAGTAACCATGTTTCGGGTATACTGCTCATGCCCTGGGGTGTCGGCTATAATAAACTTACGTTTAGCGGTTGAAAAGTAGCGGTACGCTACGTCAATTGTTATACCTTGCTCACGCTCAGCTTGTAGGCCATCTACTAACAGTGCTAAATCAAGATCTTCACCGGCGTTACCCACTTTTTCGTTATCTTTATGAAGCGCGGCTAGCTGATCTTCATAAATTTGGTGACTATCGTGCAGTAGGCGGCCAATTAAGGTTGATTTACCATCATCCACGCTGCCACACGTTAGCATACGTAATAAGCTTTTATCTTGTTGACGTGCTAGGTAAGCGTCTATACCAATTTCTTTTACTTCGTTAAATGTATCGTTATTTAGGTTAGACATTAGAAATACCCCTCACGTTTTTTCTTCTCCATAGAGCCTGCTGAATCATGATCAATCACCCGACCTTCACGTTCAGATGACGACGATAGCAACATTTCTTCAATAATTTCGGTTAGATTGCTGGCGGTAGATTCAACCGCGCCAGTGAGTGGATAACAGCCTAATGTTCTAAAGCGAACCGACTTCATTTGCGGTACTTCACCTTCATTAAGCGGCATGCGATCGTCATCAACCATAATTAGCGTGCCATCGCGCTCTACCACTGGGCGCTCTTTAGCAAGGTATAGTGGCACCATTTCGATGTTTTCTTGATATATGTATTGCCAAATATCTAGTTCAGTCCAGTTTGATAGTGGGAATACACGAATACTCTCGCCTGGGTTCACTTGGCTGTTATAGGTATTCCAAAGCTCAGGACGTTGGTTTTTAGGATCCCAGCGGTGGTGTTTATCACGAAATGAGTAAACACGCTCTTTGGCGCGTGATTTTTCCTCATCACGGCGTGCGCCACCAAATGCGGCATCAAAACCGTACTTATTTAGCGCTTGTTTTAGCCCTTGAGTTTTCATGATATCGGTATGTTTACCCGAACCATGTGTAAACGGGCCTACACCCATTTCGATACCTTCAGGGTTTTTGTGTACGATTAAATCAAAGCCGTACTCTTTAGCTAAACGGTCGCGAAACTCAATCATTTCACGAAACTTCCAGTTGGTGTCTACGTGTAATAACGGAAACGGAATTTTTGCAGGGTAAAATGCTTTACGTGCTAAATGCAAAAGTACCGATGAGTCTTTACCGATTGAGTAAAGCATAACTGGGTTCTCAAACTCAGCGGCGACTTCGCGCATGATTTTGATACTTTCAGCTTCAAGTTGCTGAAGGTGAGTTAAAGCCATTGTTGGTCGTCCTACTAAAATGATTAAATTAAAATCTGTTAAATTACGCTACGTCTGTCAGCGGTTGAGCAAAGCTACTGATCTGCGCTTTTTCGCCAAACCAGTGTAACTGGTCATGCATTGAGGCTACTTCACCGATAATGAGTAACGCGGGCGAAATTATTTGATGCTGCTCAATTAACTGCGCTAATTGGTCTAACTGTCCTGTGACAACACGTTGATTTTTACGGGTGCCGTTTTCAATAATTGCCACTGGTGTTGTTGCTTCTCGCCCATGTTTTAATAGCTCAGCTTGAATATGCGGCGATTTAATCACCCCCATATAAATAGCCAGTGTTTGGTTTTTTTGAGCAAGCGACTGCCAATTAAGCTCTTGGCCTTCCTTTTTACAGTGACCAGTAACAAATTGAATAGCTTGAGCATGGTCGCGATGCGTTAAAGGAATACCTGCATAGGCACTACAGCCTGCGGCCGCTGTTATACCTGGCACTATTTGGTAATTTACGTTATTGGCTGCCAGTACTTGTACTTCTTCGCCACCACGGCCATAAATAAACGGGTCGCCCCCTTTAATACGGCATACTTTTTTACCTTGCTGCGCTAAATCAACTAGCATCTGATTAGTATCTTCTTGAGCTACGCTATGATCGCCTAAGCGTTTACCCACACAAATTAAATCAGCATCGCGGCGCACTAATTCCATAATTTCATCGGAAACCAAGTAATCATATACCACCACATCGGCTTGTTGCATTAGTTGCAATGCTTTTAGGGTGAGTAGCTCCGGATCCCCAGGGCCTGCACCCACTACGTATACTTCACCTTCTGGTTCAACTTTGGCATCTAGCATTTGCTCTAATTGTTGCTCAGCGCCATGGGTGTCACCGGTTTGGACTTTACTCACTACTGATGAATCAAATACGCCTTCCCAAAACTGGCGACGATCGGCAAAGTGTTTAAAGCGCTGTTTTACTTTATGACGAAAGCCACCGACTAAGTTGGCTAGCGGGCCAATATGTTGCGGGATAAGTGTTTCGAGCTTTTCACGTAAGCGCCTTGCTAAAACCGGCGCGGTACCTGCACTTGAAATCGCTATGGTAATTGGGTTGCGATCAACAATAGAGGGGAAAATAAAGGTACATTTAGGTTGATCATCCACCACGTTTACAAACACATTACGGGCATTGGCGAGTTCAAAAACCGTATTATTAACTTCATCATTGTCGGTGGCGGCAATAATCAAAATCTTGCCATCAAGGTGCGACTCTTCGAAATAGGCATCTATTAGAGTTACTTCATTGTTGTGAGCATGTTCTTTTAATTCATCACAAAACCATGGGGCAACTAAGGTTACAGCGGCACGCGCTTTTAAGAACGCGCGGCATTTTCGCAAGGCAACCTCTCCACCGCCAACTACCAATACTGGCTTGTTGTCGAGTTTGGTAAAGATAGGTAAATATTGCACTGAGTAACGCCCCTAAAAAAGATAATAAAGTGTATAACGCAAAGGCAGAATATAGCGGCTATTGATAAGTAAAAAATAATTAAATCTTAGTTGATATACTTAAAAGTTATATAAACTGTGTTTTTTAGGTCTAAATCTTATTTAGTAAGGGGGGGAGTGCTGTTTAGTATAAAAAACACGCTTATAGTGTTTGGTTATGAGCTATAGCAAGATTAAGCTATGATACGTATGATAGTTTAAGGTTTCTAAAATTTCATGGGCATAAAATGACAAATAACATTCAAAACGCCATGCTAGCTGTTAGTTTAATGGATTTAACCAGTTTAAACACCGATGATAGTCAAGCTAGTATTAATGCATTAGTAAACAGTATTGATCCTAAGTTAGGCACGCCTGCTGCAGTTTGTGTGTTTAGTGAATTTGTAGATGATGCAAAAATAGCACTCGCTAATCGGTTATTGAGTCATGTAAAAGTGGCCACCGTAACTAACTTTCCTACAGGTGATGCGCCACTCAATGAAGTGCTCAATGAAACACTAATAGCTATAGAGCGGGGGGCCGATGAAATTGACTTAGTCATTCCTTATAAAGCACTTATAAAAGGCGAAGCCGATACCGTGCTGGAATACGTGAGTGAAAGTAAAAAAGCATGTGGTAGTCGCGCTAAACTTAAAGTGATTATTGAAAGCGGTGAGCTAAAAACACCTGCACTTATTGCTCAAGCAACCGAGCTTGCTATTCAAGGGGGAGCTGATTTTGTAAAAACCAGCACCGGTAAAGTCGCGGTTAATGCCACGCTTGAAGCAACTGAAATTATGCTTAATACCATCAAAAAGTCATCAAAACCAGTTGGCTTTAAGGCCGCAGGCGGTGTGAAAACGACAAGTGATGCCAATGCTTATTTGCAGCTAACAACTGAGATTATGGGGCATGAATATTTAGCACCTGAGACATTTAGGTTTGGCGCTTCATCGTTGTTAAATGACGTTTATAAGGTATTGAATGAAACGCAGCAGTGATGCCGAAAAACAACAATTAGAGCATGATGCAGCTAAGTTGTTTTTACGTTGCTATGAACAGCAAACCGGTATTCATATGCGCCACATCTGGCATAATGAACCCGATAGACCTGATGTAAGCTGTTACCAAGCAAATGAGCAACTCGATATAGAAGTAGCGCATTTATACGCTAGTGAAACCGAAGCAATGGCCGTACTTGGCCGACCATTGTCGATACAAATGCAACGTGACTTAGCTGACATGGCACAACAGCCGAGTGAGCAGCGACTGCAATCAGCACTAGGACGATTGCTCAAACAAAAAGCGACTAAGCGTTATTACTCAAAACGTACCTGGTTGCTAATTCGTAACGCCAGTACCATCTGGCATAAGAGTGATTTTGAAGCGGTAATAAAAAAAGTAGCCTTTCCAAAAACCCATCAATTTGAACAAATTTGGTTACTGTGTGATTTCTATCGCGGTGAGTTATTACGAGTAGATTAACGAAATAAGGGCTTAGTTAGTATCAATGAAACGCTTCTAAACGGATGAAAGCGACAGGATTAATCTGATTATCGGGTCTGTAAACTTATTAACCGCGAAGATTTTATCAGATGGGTATCTTTACTCTTGTGTTAATGAATTGCGTAAGTATAATAGGCATCCACTTTGCAGGGGCGTAGTTCCAATTGGTAGAACAGCGGTCTCCAAAACCGACGGTTGGGAGTTCGAATCTCTCCGCCCCTGCCAATTTTTACAAAGTGAGCAAAGTCTAGAACTAAAAATCGGTTTAAGTAAGCTTGTTTTTAAGTTTAGATTTTAATGGATTAACCCTGTCGAAGTACAGGGTTGTTGTGTCTGTAGTTAAGGTAATAATATTATGAGCACGAATGTGGAAACACCATCAAGTGGGATGGATGCGGTAAAGTGGCTTGTGGCAATTGCGCTACTTGCAGGCGCAGTAGTTGGTAATTATATGTATGCAGATCAGTCTGTATTATTACGTGCTATTGGTGTTGTTGTTGCCGTTGCAGCGGGTTTAGGCATCGCAGCAGTAACTGAAAAAGGACGTACCTTCCTAGCTTTTGCAAAAGAAGCACGTATTGAAGTTCGTAAAGTAGTTTGGCCAACGCGTCAAGAGACAACGCACACGACATTAATCGTAATGGTTGCAACAGTGATTATGGCATTAATCCTTTGGGGATTAGATGGCATATTATTCCGCGCTGTAGGCTTTTTAACTGGATTGGAGATCTGATCCCATGTCGGATGAGAATAACGAAAAGAAACTACGTTGGTACGTAGTACAGGCTTTCTCAGGTTATGAGAAGCGTGTTGCTCAAACATTATTAGAGCATATTAAAATCAAAGGTCTAGAAGACAGCTTTGGTGAAGTATTAGTTCCTACTGAAGAAGTAGTAGAGATGCGTGCTGGTCAAAAGCGTAAATCTGAGCGTAAATTCTTCCCAGGTTACGTACTAGTACAAATGGATATGAATGATGCAAGCTGGCACTTAGTAAATAGCACTGAACGTGTTATGGGCTTTATTGGTGGCACATCAGACCGTCCTGCGCCTATCAGCACAAAAGAAGCTGATCGTATTCTTAACCGTCTACAAGAGAACGCAGAAGCGCCTAAACCAGCAACATTATTTGAGCCGGGTGAAGTGGTTCGAGTTACTGATGGTCCATTTGCAGACTTTAGTGGTGTGGTTGAAGAAGTTGACTACGAAAAGAGCCGCGTAAAAGTATCTGTACTTATTTTTGGTCGTTCTACGCCAGTTGAACTTGAATTTGGTCAAGTTGAACAAGATAAGTAATTGATTTAAAGCGTTGTGTTAAAAATCCCTTAATTTTTGGCACGAAGCTTGAAAAAGGCCGCTGATTAACTTATAATCAGCGGCCTTTTTGTATTCAGGGAAAACGTTTGTTTAACTGTTTACTAAAAAGTGAGAAACCAATTTTTAAACTGGGAAGCCGCTAGAGTACGCGTCCTCGCGCGCACAAGGCTAAGACCCACCTAATGAGGTATTTATAATGGCTAAGAAAGTTGAAGCTCTAATCAAGCTACAAGTTGCTGCTGGTATGGCTAACCCTAGTCCTCCAGTAGGTCCAGCACTAGGTCAACACGGTGTAAACATCATGGAATTCTGTAAAGCGTTTAACGCACGTACAGAATCTATCGAAAAAGGCGCTCCAGTTCCTGTAGTGATCTCTGTTTACGGCGACCGTTCATTTACGTTCGACATGAAAACGCCACCGGCTGCTTACTTACTTAAGAAAGCTGCAGGTATCAAATCTGGTTCAGGCCGTCCTAACACTGAAAAAGTAGGCACAGTAACTCGTGCTCAACTTGAAGAAATCGTTGAGACAAAGAAACCAGACCTTACAGCTTCTGATTTAGAAGCTGCGGTTCGCACTATCGCAGGTTCTGCGCGTGCGATGGGCTTGAACGTAGAGGACTAAGATAATGGCTAAATTAACTAAACGTATGCGTACTATCCGCGAAAAAGTGGAAGTAACTAAAGATTACGAAATTAACGAAGCAGTTGCTCTTTTAAAAGAACTAGCAACAGCTAAATTCGTAGAAAGTGTTGACGTTGCTGTTAACCTTGGTATCGATGCTCGTAAATCTGATCAAAACGTTCGTGGTGCTACTGTACTACCTAACGGTACTGGTCGTGACGTTCGTGTTGCTGTATTCACTCAAGGCGCTAATGCAGAAGCTGCAAAAGAAGCCGGTGCTGAATTAGTAGGCATGGAAGATCTTGCTGACCTAGTTAAGAAAGGCGAGATGAATTTTGACGTTGTTGTTGCATCACCAGACGCTATGCGTGTTGTTGGTCAACTAGGTCAAATCTTAGGCCCACGTGGTCTAATGCCAAACCCTAAAACTGGTACTGTAACACCTAACGTTGCAGAAGCAGTTAAAAATGCGAAAGCAGGTCAAGTGCGTTACCGCAATGACAAAAATGGTATCATCCATACTACTATTGGTAAGGTTGATTTCACTGCTGAGCAGTTACAACAAAACCTTGAAGCTCTAATTGTTGCACTTAAGAAGGCAAAACCTTCTCAAGCTAAAGGTGTTTACTTGAAGAAAGTAACTATCTCTACAACAATGGGCGCAGGTGTTTCTGTTGACCAAGGCACTTTAAGCACAGTTGTTGCTTAATTGAGTGTTTACATGGCGTGAAATTTGTACTATAATTTTGCGCCATTTTGCTGATTAATTTAGTTAATCGCAAAGTAAAGAATTCGGGTTGAAGTCCATAATTTCGAAGCGCCTTCGGGCAACGCGATAAATTGGGCTTCCGTCCAAGACCGTAGGCGGCTTCGGCCTTAATATTACCTACGTAGACGGTGTGAATCCCCAGATAGATTTTTCCTAATCTTCTGGCTCTCGCCGTAAAAAGCATCTCCATCTTTATTGATGGGGAAGAGTAAAACAGGGAAGCCGATGTACGGCAACCCATTAAACCAGGAGTAACACCCATGGCTTTAAATCTTCAAGGCAAAAAGGCAATTGTTGCTGAAGTCAACGAAGCAGCCACTGGTGCTCTATCTGCAGTAGTTGCAGATTCTCGTGGTGTAACAGTTGGTGCAATCACTGCCCTTCGTAAAGAAGCTCGCGAAGCGGGTGTTTGGATGAAAGTTGTCCGTAACACTCTAGCTAAACGTGCTCTTGAAGGAACAGACTTTGAATGCCTATCTGATTCATTTGTTGGTCCAAGCTTAATCGCTTTCTCATCAGAGCACCCAGGTGCTGCTGCGCGTATCTTTTCAGACTTCGCGAAAAAGAATGAGAAATTTGAGCTTAAAACGGCCGCTTTTGAAGGTAATGTAGTAGATGCAGCTATGCTTGCAACTCTACCTACATACGACGAAGCTGTTGCACGCTTAATGAGCGCTATGAAAGAAGCGTCTGCTGGTAAATTGTGTAAAACAATTGAAGCAGTACGTGTACAGAAAGAAGAGCAAGCTGCTTAATTTTAAGCTGTTTAATCCCTTTCGGTGTAAATTTATTTGGACCTTAGAGTCCGTTAATTATTAGGAAATTTGTAATGTCTGTAACTAAAGACCAAATCCTTGACGCAATTGCTGAAATGTCAGTAATGGACGTTGTTGCTCTAGTTGAAGCAATGGAAGAAAAATTCGGCGTAACTGCTGCAGCTGCTATGGTAGCAGGTCCTGCTGCTGAAGCTGCTGAAGAGAAAACAGAATTTGACGTAATCCTTACTGGCGCTGGCGCTAATAAAGTTGCGGCAATCAAAGCTGTACGTGGCGCAACTGGTCTTGGCTTAAAAGAAGCTAAAGCACTTGTTGAAGCTGCTCCAACTCCAGTTAAAGAGGGTATCTCTAAGGAAGAAGCTGAAGCTCTTGCTAAAGACCTTACAGAAGCTGGTGCTGAAGTTGAGGTTAAGTAATCTAGCTTTTGCTAGGTTCGCTGCCTGAGAAATCAGGCAAGGGCTGGTGATTATTTAATCACCGGCCTTTTTGCGCTATAGAGCGACTATTCTTATATCGCAAATAAAATCTGATTTATTCTTTAATTTCAACGCTTTATAGTTTGCTAGTGTTGAGGTGGGATTAAGTTGGAACAACAGTTAAATGTTGTACATCTTGGCATAGATGCCAGTTAAGTCTGTTCTTACAAGAACAGGTCGGGTCAAAGATCAGCAAGCTGAGGAACCCCATGGCTTACTCTTATTCTGAAAAGAAACGTATCCGTAAGGATTTTGGTAAACGTCCACAAGTTTTGGATATACCTTTCTTACTGTCGACGCAGTTAGAATCGTTTAAAAAATTCTTAGTCCCGGACGCTGATGGCGATCATGGTTTGGAAGCTGCCTTCCGTTCTGTGTTCCCAATTAAAAGCTACTCGGGAAATTCTGAGCTTCAATACGTAAGTTATCGTATTGGTGAGCCAGTATTCGATGTAAAAGAATGTCAAATTCGCGGTGTGACTTATTCTGCTCCACTTCGCGTGAAACTGCGTCTTGTAGTAATGGACAAAGAAGCTCCAGGCACAGTTAAAGACATTAAAGAGCAAGAAGTTTACATGGGCGAAATTCCGCTCATGACCGATACCGGTACTTTTGTAATCAATGGTACAGAGCGTGTTATCGTTTCTCAGCTACACCGTAGCCCTGGTGTATTCTTTGATAACGACCGCGGTAAAACTCACTCGTCAGGTAAAGTGCTTTATAACGCACGTGTAATTCCTTACCGTGGTTCATGGTTAGACTTCGAATTTGATGCAAAAGATAACTTATATGTACGTATTGACCGTCGTCGTAAATTACCGGCGTCTATCATCTTACGTGCACTTGAGTACACGAGTGAAGAAATCTTAGATATCTTCTTCGATACTACTGCGTTTGAAATCGCTGACGGTAAAGTTCTTATGGAACTTGTGCCTTCACGTTTACGTGGTGAAACTGCCGCTTTTGATATCAAGAGCGAAGACGGTGAAGTCCTTGTTGAAAGCGGTCGTCGTGTTACGGCTCGTCACATCAAGAGCATCGAGAAAAAAGGCATTAAGCAATTAGAAGTACCACATGAGTACATCATCGGCCGCGTATTAGCGAAGAACTATGTTGATGAATCAACAGGTGAAATCATTGCTACTGCGAATGACGAGCTAACGCTTGAAATGATGGCTGAATTGGTTAAAGCCGGTCACACTACTATTGATACGTTATACATCAATGAAGTGGACAGCGGCGCTTACATGTCAAATACATTGAACATTGACTCGTCAAGCAACCGTTTAGAAGCACTAGTAGAAATTTATCGCATGATGCGCCCAGGCGAGCCACCGACGAAAGACGCGGCTGAAGCCTTATTTGAGAACTTATTCTTCTCAGAAGAACGCTATGACTTATCAACAGTAGGTCGTATGAAGTTCAATAGCCGTGTTGGTTACGATTCAGACACAGGCCCTGGCACATTAAGCAAAGAAGACATCGTAGCGGTTATGAAAGTATTGATTGCTATTCGTAACGGTGTTGGCGATGTTGATGATATAGACCACTTAGGCAACCGTCGTATACGTAGTGTTGGCGAAATGGCTGAGAACCAATTCCGTGTAGGTTTAGTACGTGTAGAACGTGCTGTACGTGAGCGTTTAAGCTTAGGTGACCTAGATGCGATCATGCCACAAGATCTTATTAACGCTAAGCCTATTTCGGCAGCAGTTAAAGAGTTCTTCGGCTCGTCTCAGTTATCACAGTTTATGGACCAAAATAACCCGCTATCAGAAGTAACGCACAAGCGTCGTATTTCTGCATTAGGTCCGGGCGGTCTAACTCGTGAACGCGCTGGCTTTGAAGTACGTGACGTTCACGTAACTCACTACGGTCGCGTATGTCCAATCGAGACTCCTGAGGGTCCAAACATCGGTCTAATTAACTCATTGTCTACGTATGCACGTACCAATGACTACGGTTTCTTAGAAACACCTTACCGCAAAGTGGTAGACGGTGTAGTAACTGATGAAGTTGATTACCTATCAGCCATTGAAGAAGGTCAGTTTGTTATCGCACAGGCGAACTCAAACTTAACTGAAACCAATGAGTTTGTAGATGAACTTATTCCATGTCGTCACAAAGGTGAATCAACCTTTATGGGTCGCATGGATCAGCAATATATGGATGTATCACCACAACAGGTGATCTCTGTAGCGGCCGCACTTATCCCGTTCCTAGAACACGATGATGCTAACCGTGCATTGATGGGTTCAAACATGCAACGTCAAGCAGTACCAACATTGAAAGCGGATAAGCCGTTAGTAGGTACTGGTATTGAGTTAACACTAGCGAAAGATTCTGGTGTAACGATTGTTGCTAAACGTGGTGGTGAAGTAATGTATGCCGACGCAAGTCGCATCGTTGTTAATGTACATGAAGAAGAACGCATCCCTGGTGAAGCGGGCATCGACATCTACAACTTAACCAAGTACACACGTTCTAACCAAAATACATGTATTAACCAAAAGCCGACTTGTATGGTTGGTGAACCGGTTACTCGTGGCGATGTGTTAGCAGATGGTCCTTCGACTGACTTAGGTGACTTAGCCCTTGGTCAAAACCTTCGCGTGGCATTCATGCCATGGAACGGTTACAACTTCGAGGATTCAATCTTACTATCAGAGCGCGTAGTTGAAGAAGATCGTCTAACGACTATTCATATTCAAGAACTACAGTGTATCGCCCGTGATACTAAATTAGGCTCAGAAGAGATCACAGCAGATATCCCGAACGTGGGTGAATCTGCACTAGGCAAGCTTGATGAATCAGGTGTTGTATATATTGGTGCTGAAGTTAAAGGCGGCGATATCCTAGTAGGTAAAGTGACTCCGAAAGGCGAAACGCAATTAACTCCTGAAGAAAAGCTACTACGTGCTATCTTCGGTGAGAAAGCGTCTGACGTTAAAGACAGCTCTTTACGTGTACCAAACTCTGTAACTGGTACTGTAATCGACGTACAAGTTTTCACCCGTGATGGTGTTGAAAAAGATAAACGTGCTTTAGAAGTTGAAGACATGCAGCTTCGCGAAGCGAAGAAAGACTTCAACGAAGAGTTCCGTATTCTAGAAGCCGGTGTTTTAGACCGTGCACGCAAGTTACTTGTGGCAGCTGGTTTCGATGAAGACAACTTAGCGTCACTGAATGCTGAAAAGTTACTAACTCAAAGCCTTGCTGAAGAAGACAAGCAAGCTGAACTTGAGCAACTAGCTGCACAGTACGATGAGCTTAAAGCTGAATACGATAAGAAGTTTGAAAACAAACGTCGTAAAATTACCCAAGGTGATGACTTAGCACCAGGCGTACTTAAGATTGTTAAAGTATACCTAGCTGTTAAACGTCGTATCCAACCAGGTGATAAAATGGCGGGTCGTCACGGTAACAAAGGTGTTATCTCGACTATCGTACCAGTAGAAGATATGCCATACGATGACAAAGGTCGTACGGTAGATATCGTACTAAATCCACTAGGTGTACCATCGCGAATGAACATCGGTCAGATCCTTGAAACACATATGGGTCTAGCTGCACGCGGTATTGGTGAGCGCTTAGAAGAAATGATGAAAGAGCAACGCGAGCTTCATGAGCTACGCGCATTCATCAAACAAGCTTATGAGATCGGTGAATCTCGTCAGGTTGTGGATATTGCTAGTTTCTCTGATGACGAGATTCGTCGTTTAGCTGAAAACTTGAAAGGTGGTTTACCGATTGCTACTCCTGCATTTGATGGCGCGAAAGAAAGCGAAATCAAAGACATGCTAGAGCTAGGCGGCTACCCTAGAAGTGGTCAGGTTACACTTTATGATGGCCGTACTGGCGATCAGTTTGAACGTCAAGTAACTGTAGGTTACATGTACATGCTTAAACTTAACCACTTGGTTGACGATAAGATGCACGCGCGTTCTACTGGTTCTTACAGCCTTGTTACTCAGCAGCCGCTGGGTGGTAAAGCACAGTTCGGTGGCCAGCGTTTTGGTGAGATGGAAGTATGGGCACTTGAAGCTTACGGTGCTGCTTACACGCTACAAGAAATGCTAACAGTGAAATCGGATGACGTGAACGGTCGTACTAAGATGTATAAAAACATCGTTGATGGTAACCATAAAATGGAACCAGGTATGCCAGAATCGTTCAACGTATTGTTGAAAGAAATCCGCTCACTGGGTATCAACATCGAGTTGGAAGAAAATTAAGCCTTAGATGCTGCAGTTAACGCTGCAGCATCTGTTATGGCTGAATAGAATGTAGGGACGAGAACATCCGTCCTCAAGATTAACTCCGACAGGAGAGCTAAGGTGAAAGACTTACTTAAGTTTCTGAAGCAACAAAATAAGACCGAAGAATTCGATGCAATTCGCATTGGTCTTGCTTCACCAGACATGGTTCGTTCATGGTCATACGGTGAAGTAAAGAAACCTGAGACTATTAACTACCGTACTTTCAAGCCTGAGCGCGATGGCTTATTCTGTGCCCGTATTTTCGGCCCAGTGAAAGATTATGAGTGTTTATGTGGTAAATATAAACGCCTTAAACACCGTGGTGTGATCTGTGAGAAGTGTGGCGTTGAAGTTACACTGACCAAAGTGCGTCGTGATCGTATGGGTCATATTGACCTTGCGAGCCCAGTAGCACATATATGGTTTTTAAAATCATTACCGTCACGTATCGGCTTAATGCTAGATATGACGCTTCGTGATATTGAACGTGTTCTTTACTTCGAATCATTCGTAGTAACTGAGCCAGGTATGACAACGCTTGAGCGTGGTCAGTTACTAGGTGAAGAAGAATACCTAGATGCATTAGAAGAGCACGGTGATGAGTTTGAAGCGAAGATGGGTGCTGAAGCAGTTTTAGACTTGCTTCGTGAACTTGATCTTGGCCAATTAATTGCTGAGATGCGTGAAGAGTTACCAACAATTAACTCTGAAACTAAGCGTAAAAAAATCACTAAACGTCTTAAGTTAATGGAATCATTCCACCAATCAGGTAATAACCCTGAGTGGATGATCATGACAGTACTTCCAGTATTGCCACCTGATCTACGTCCATTAGTACCACTAGACGGTGGTCGTTTTGCGACATCTGATCTA